>CETI01245135.1_pt1 | contig 15560 bp, 13 predicted proteins | sample 361441 | NCBI WGS metagenome assembly CETI01 (sample SAMEA2622478, study PRJEB7988) | marine metagenome | biome: marine biome (ENVO:00000447); feature: deep chlorophyll maximum layer (ENVO:xxxxxxxx); material: "saline water (ENVO:00002010), including plankton (ENVO:xxxxxxxx)" | depth 90 m | reverse complement strand
AATACAGGTTATAATTATTACTTTTTTTTAAATAGACAAGGAAATCCCAAATTAGATAGTTTATATGCAGATACAATGGCATTAGAATATATAAAACATAATAAGGATATACGCACGATGGTAATATATCCAATAGCATTTGATATGAGTAAAATGAATAGTTTAGTAAATATAATAAAAGATTATGGATATATTTATTATCATAAACAAGTAGATTTAAATGAGTTAGGTGTAAATAATTTAATAAAGGAAATGTATAGAGGAGAAGAGTGGATAGGAGGTTTATGGCCATTAGGCTGGAGTCCGGGAGGTAAAGCAATAAGATGTGTGGGTCATAATCCAACAATGTATATATCAATTGCGATGAATGATTTATCAAAATGTGTAGAGATGAAGGAACGATGTCGTAAAATATTTAATATGGGTAAGCATTCTTTACATGTATCAGATTTTTCAAGTGATACTTGGAGAATATCAAGTGCATTATTAAATAAAAATTCAGTTCATTATTTAAATAATGGAACAAATGATATAAGTAATAAAAATAAAAATTTATTAAATAAATATTTTAAACAAGAAATAGATGAAGATTATTGTTTAACTTCAAGTTTAATATTAGAAATGTATGGATTAAGAGAGGCTAAGGATATAGATTATTTACATAAAGATAATAAAAATTTGGAGGGTTTTGGTTTGCATGATGGAGAATGGTTAAATTATTATGGTAAAAGTAAAGATGATATAATTTATAATCCAAGTAATCATTTTTATGTAAATGGCGTAAAATTTGCGAGCTTAAATGTAATAAAAGAAATGAAAAGAAATAGGAATGAAAAGAAAGATAGGATAGATTTAGAATTAATAAATAAAATAAGTATTTAAATATATAATTTGAGATAAAATATAATGAAGCGAGCACTTATAACAGGAATTGCTGGACAAGATGGTAGTTATTTAGCAGAGTATTTATTAAGTTTAGATTATGAAGTTTATGGTATAGTAAGGAGAAATTCAGTATGTGAAAATCAAGAATCAAGATTAGTAAATATAGCGGATAAAATAACAACAATTTATGGAGATTTAAATGATATAAGTGTAATTCAAAAGATATTAAGAGATGTAAAACCAGATGAAATATATAATTTAGCAGCTCAAAGTCATGTAAGAATAAGTTTTGATATACCAGCATATACTTGTCAAACAAATGGAATAGGTGTGTTGAATTTATTAGATTTATGTAAAGTGGAATGTCCAGATGTAAAAATTTACCAGGCTTCATCGTCGGAAATGTTTGGAAATTCTGTGGATGATGATAATTTTCAGAGATTAACAACACCGATGAAACCAGTAAGTCCTTATGGATGTTCTAAATTATTTGCTTATAATATATGTCAAACATATAGAAAATCATATAATATGCATATATGTAATGGTATATTATTTAATCATGAATCACCAAGACGAGGTTCAAATTTTGTAACGAATAAGGTAGTAAAAGCTGCGGTAAGAATAAAATTAGGTCTTCAAGAGAAATTAGAGATGGGTAATATGGATTCATATAGAGATTGGGGTCATTCAAAAGATTATGTAAAAGCGATGCATAAGATTTTAAATTATAATGAAGCGAAAGATTGGATAATAGCAACTGGTGAAACTCATAGTGTTCGTGAAATGTGTGAATATGTATTTAAGAAATTAGATATGAATTATGAGGATTATATTGTAATAAATGAAAGATTTTTAAGACCAAATGAGTTAAATTATTTAAAAGGTGACAGTTCAATATCAAATAAAGAATTAGATTGGAAACCAGAATATTCATTTAATGAATTAATGGATGATATGATAGAAAGTTGGTTGAAATATTATGAAGAAAAATAATTATTGTATATTTCAGCCTCAATTGTAGGCCACATATTATATTTGTTTAAAATAAGATTTCTAGCTGTTTTTAAGTCTTCTATTCTTTGATTATAATTATTGCTATTTAATATATCTATGACTTTATCAATAGATTTATTATCTTTAATATTAATAGTTTCAAAAGATTTTAAAGGGAAATATTCAGGTAATTTATCATTGGAACCTCCCCAATATATAGGAACGGTATATGATAAAACAGAATCGGTAAATTGTGTTCCAAAGAATTTAACAATGTCATCTTGATTATCAAATGCCATACAATATTCATATTGACTTAAACATTCAAATTTATCATTGTTTTCTAATGAACAATTAGCGAATTTAACTGTTCCATAAATATCAATATCGATAATTTGAGATAGTTTTTGCATAAATTGAGTTCTTAAAAGATGACCAGGAGAATTAGTTTTATTAGATAATATGCAGCAAATTTTTTTAGTTTTATTAGGAGGGGGTAAATTAATTAATTGATCATATGTTTTACCAATGCCACCAGCGTTTTTATTATTATAAATCCATTTAGTCCATAAATAACTTTCTTTATTATTCCAAAAAGAACAATCGATAAAACCATATGGTTTGAATTGATGATAACTATTTCTATCCATAGCTTCTCTTGAGAAATAATATCTTTTTTCTAATGGAAATTTATTTAATTCAGATAATGTGCATTGATCTTGTATAATTAATATATCTGCTTTATTAATATTATCAGTTCCACAAATGAAGTTATTCCAAATGGCGGTTTCATTGGGAGTTTGTCTTTTATAATCATCTAATAATTGTTTACTAGTGAAACCCCATAATGGTGGAAAATAAATATAAAATTGTAGTTTTTTGTAATAATCATTAATTATAAATTTTTTATTACAAGTTTGTGATGTTTTAATATTATCAATCAAATTATATTTATAATATGGCATTATACGAAAATCGAAACTGATTCTAGTTTTACCAGTAGTATTAACTTTATTACCATGTAATAATTTGGAACCTTTAAATATTAATATTTCATCAGTATTAACATCATAGCTTTTAAATTCATTAGTATTTTCATTAGTTTCAATACAAATAGTAGATGAATCTTTCATTTCTGTTATAGGAAGAATAAAATTAATTTCCTCAATAGGATGATCATAATTTTGTTGAGAATCTTTATGAAATTCAGGAACGGCTTGATTATTACAATAATGTATTCTTAATGTGGGTGTTTTTTGATAAACAAAATCACATTTCATAACTTTAAATATGATTTCTTTGATAATTTTCTCATATAGAGATATGAGTTCTTCCCAGTTAGAATTTAATTTTTTATAAAATATTTTATGATATTTTGATTTATCATTATTGGGTAATGTGCATTTATCAAAGTCAGGATCTATGAGTTTTTCAAGATCATTAATTTCAAATAGTTCTTGTAGTAATTTTTTAAAGTTATATTTATTATTGTCATACTTAATTGTATGAGTTTCAAAGATATCATCAGTAATAGCCATTTTTGTATAATATGATTTATATATTTTTAAATAATTATTTAAACATATATAACTAAATAAATTAATGAAAATAAATCAATTTGAACCATTTATAGAACAAATTGAATATGAGAGTATAAAAGAATGTTTTGATACAAATTGGATAACAGAAGGTCCAAAATCGAAATTATTTGTAAATAGATTATGTGAATTAATGAATGTAAAATATGGTGTATTAGCGCCAAATGGAACATTAGCTATTTATATAGCATTAAAATCATTGAATATAAAAGCAGGCGATGAAATAATTGTTCCGGATTTTACTTTTATAGGTTCAGCAAATGCGGTTGAAATGATAGGTGCGAAACCGGTATTTTGTGATATAGATTATGATTTACAGATAGATATAAATTCTTGTGAAAAATTATTGACAGAAAATACAAAAGGAATAATGCCAGTTCATATATATGGCATGGCTGCAAATATGGATGCTGTTTGTGAATTTGCGAAAAAACATAATTTATATATAATAGAAGATGCTGCGCAAGCAGTAGGTATAAAATGGAATGATAAGCATGCTGGAACATTTGGAGATGTAGGTGCTTTTTCTTTTTTTGCGGATAAAACAATTACAACGGGCGAAGGAGGATTTGTTTGCACGAATAATGAAGAAACATATAAAAATTTATTATATATAAGAAATCAGGGTAGAATAAATAGGGGTTCATTTATTCATCCAGAAATAGGATATAATTTTAGAATGACAGATATTCAATCGAGTATTGGTTTAGTTCAATTAGATAAATTAAATTTAATAGTAGAAAAGAAATTGGGTATATTAAATTTATATAAAAAGTTACTTAAAAAAAATGAAAATATAGAGATAATTGAACCAAATTCAAATTCGAAATCGAATCATATACCTTTTAGGGTAGCAATAATGACCAAAAATGGATCAAATGAAGGATTAATGAATAATTTAAAAAAAAATGATATTGAAACAAGAACATTTTTTCATCCTTTACATTTACAGCCATGTTATTTAGAATTAAATAATAACAAAGATATAAAAGTGAGTAAAGATGTATATTCAAGAGGAATTTGTTTACCAAGTTATCCAACATTAAAAAATGAAGAAATAGAATATATTTGTGAAAAAATAAATTTATATTATTTTTATTAACATAAAGATTTAATTAGAAATAAATTATAAATAATGGATGAATTAAAAGATGATGTAACAGCAGAAGAAATAAAACAATATTGTTTGAGAGAATATGATGCTGTAAGAGGAAATAAAGGTTACGGATATAGACAAGGTTTAAATACAAATTATCATCAACAATATAAAAAGACGATACAGTGTAGAGATTGTGATATATATGAAAAATGTGAAGATGCTGGAAAGATAAAAATAATAGATAATTATCCATATCAAGTGATGTTTAATGGTATATTAATTTATGAAGGTTGTTATCATTCAAATTGGATGACAAATATAATAAAAGTTTTAAAAGGTCATCATGAACCTCAGGATGAATGTGTATTTATTGATATAGTAAGAAAATATGTTCCAGATAATTCAGTAATGATAGAATTAGGTTCTTTTTGGGGTTTTTATTCATTGATATTAAAAAAAGAGAAACCTTTATCAAAAAATTATTTAGTTGAACCAGTATTAGATAAATTGAAGATTGGAAAACATAATTTTGATATAAATAATTTTTCGGGAACATTTATAAATTCACATATAAGTAAAGAAAGGTCAAATACGTTTAAAGATTGGGATGATAAAAATATATATTGCCAAGGAATAACATTAGATGATTTAATAAAATATTATGATTTAGATCGTGTAAATATAGTTCATGCGGATATTCAAGGTGCTGAATTAGAATTATTAGATGAATGTGAAAGTTTAAAAAATGAGAAAATAGATTTTTTATTTATAGGAACTCACGTAAGAAATAATATAATAAAGGAAAAATTACTAAAATATAATTATCATATTTTAGCAGATATAGAAAAAAAAGAAACTTATGCGGATGATGGTTTAGTAGTAGCTTGTTGTAGTAAATTTAAAAATATAATTATACCAAATATAAGTAAATATAATAATTTTAAAGGTAATTTAAAGTTTTTGACATATAAATAATAGTTTATAACTATTAGCATCAGCAGGAATATCTTTCCAATTATTATTAATTTCTAAAATATTAAAATCATATGATTTAAGTATTTTTTTAATAATATTTGCAGACCAAATAGTTTCATTTAATGTGTATTTAGTTTCTTGATTATTATTATTAATAGAATAATTTAATGTTAATTTAGAATCGAGACTATTAAAATGAGGGTCAATATCAACTGTAATTTTATCATCAATATTTCTACATTCTTTTTTAGGATTATCTAATATCATAGCAACAATATTAAACATATCGAATACAAGTATAGAATCTTTATTCATTTTATTACTAATATAATAAAAAAGTTCTTGAAGTTCAAAAATATTATCAATATGATTAACAACTTGAAATAAAAGAGTAACAAGTTCAAAATTTTGATTTAAATCAGTGTCTTGAATTTTAGATGCATAAAATTCAATATTATTAATTTTTTTTTGTTTTGCGATTTCAATCATTTTACTACTAATATCAAGACCAACACCGTGTTTAATATGTTTAGAAAATTCTTGAAGATGATTACCTGTTCCACATCCAATATCTAAAATATTTTTGGGATATTGATTTTTAATTTTATGATATTTTTGAAGTATATAATTAGATTCATTATAATAATCTTTTTTAGAATTTAATATGTCATATATAGAATAAATAGTATCATACATTTTAATAAATAGAATAATAAAAATATATTTAAATACATTTTTATTATTAATAATAATAATAAATATGAAAATCTATTCTAATGTAGAGAAAGATACTTTATTACATATAATTTCAAAAGCAGATGATATAGTAAATGAAAGACATGATATAACACCCGTAAATTATTTTTTACAAGTTGGTGCAATGAGATTAAATAATAATAGAACTTTTGATCGTCATTATCATATAAAAAATGAAAGACATACAGATGAAACACATGAATCTTGGATAGTAATAAAAGGAAAAATAAAAGCAATATTATATGATTTGGATAATACTTTAATTCATGAAGAAATATTAGGTCCAGGTGATTGTGTAATAACAGTAAAAGGAGGTCATAATTGGTTATGTTTAGAAGATAATACATTAGCATATGAATTTAAGAATGGTCCATACAAAGGAAATAAAGCAGATAAAGAGTTATTTTAATTTATAATTTATAATCAACAACTTTAATAGGTATATATGAAGTATTATTATTTAATAATGGTCCACATAGAGAATATGAACTTCCAACATCACCAATAATATTTTTACATTTACTTAATAAAAATAAATCAACGACACCATTTTTATTTTTATATATATTACTAGAAGAATTATTACTATTAGAAATGTAATATTTATCATCAAAAGTTTCACCAAATCTATTTTTAAAATAAATAATTTTATTTTCTCCAAATCGTTCAATAATATCGTCAATAGCAGTTTTATCAGTAGAAGAAATAAAGAATTTGGTATTACTATTTTTATTTAATTCATCTTTAATGAATTGTATTCTTTTTTCTTGATTACCACTCATTAAATCTAAATGCATTTTATCAGTAAAAAATTGTCTATGCCAATGTCTAATGTGTATAGCAATAATATTATTATCTTCTGGGAATAAAGTTAAAACTTCATTAATTTTATTTTGAATATCTGTTGCTGGTTTTAATAATTTAAAATATTTTTGTATATCTTTTAAATAATTATTATCACTTACAACCCAGTCTATTGCTGAATAATTAGGAATAGTAACATTGTCTTCTTTTGTAAAAATGGGGTGAACATATCTATTAAAAAAAATGATATCATATTGTAATAAATTATCAGTTGTATATTTTTCCATATCAGTTTTACAATAATTAATGGTTATAATTTTTTTATTATTTAATAAAGTTTGTAATTGATTATCATTAATATAATTAACATGATCTATATTTTGGAACATATCATTATATGTGGTTTTAACTCCTTTATAGCTATAAGTGATATCAGAACATTCATTATTCCAATTTAAATAATATTTTAAGTTTAAATTCATAGCTAATCTATAACTAGTAATAAATGGAATTAATCTATTACACATACCAGATTGGACTTTACATATTATAATAGTCATTTTTTATAAATATAATACAAATAACTTTATATTAATATTACTAATAATAATAATATAAAAGTTTAAATAAAATTATAAATATTATTATGATAAAAATAAACAATTTGGAATTTAATATTTATAATAATGTTAAAGAATATTGGATAAATATACTGGATTTACCAAAATGGAATTTTACATATTATGAAGAAAATATAACAGAAGACCCGACATATATATTATTATTTGAACATTGTTATCATCAAGCGTTTGGACATTGGGTATATGAATCAGGAATATTTTTACAATATTATAATGAATTACAAAAAGAATTGGATAAACCTTTAAAATTATTTATAATTAACAAACCATCAAGATCATATAAAAAACTTTTTCTTAATTTTTATGGTATAAAAGAAGAAGATTTAATATATTGTGACCATGAACTAAAACATAATGATTATGATGATAATTGGTTAAAAAGATTTAATGTAACTTTGCCAGAAAATAATATATGTATAACAACACCAGTAGTGACTTATAATAATTTACCATCAAATATAATACCTATTCCTATTGAAGATTTTAAACAAAGAATATATGATTTTAGAAATAGTTTATTAAAGAATATCAAAATTGATATAAATAAAATAGAATGGTTATTTTTACCAAGAGCAACAAAAGAAAATTATAAACCAAATGATCGTAAAATCAATTATTCAGGTATATACAATTTTTTAAAAGATAAAAACTATGTGGAATATGATGTAATGAATACAAAAGATTTAATAAATCAAATAGAGTTGGTTAGAAGTGCGAAAAATATAATATTAGATTATGGTGCTTCATTTTGTGTAAATGGATTATTTTGTGAAAATCAAAATATTTATTTAACATCAAGAATAAACCATACAGAACAATTATGTTCTAAAACATTATTTAAAATTATTATGGAAAAGAATAATGTATATGATTTTAATTCAAAACATAAATATATTTTATAATATTTGAGATAATAATTTATCTCTTGCGAATTCAGGGTTAATATGTATCATATCAATCCATATATCAGATGAATTAGTAACATATATAAGATCTTCTTTTGGTATTAAATCTTTATTTCTATGAGGATATTTTTCAACATAAAAACCACACCATGTATATTGTTTTCCAAAATTTTTTGTTATATAATTTTCACCGATTAATAGATCAAATAATGTGCAATATATCCAATTATTTTCTTTACAAATAGATTTTAATTTTTCATTAAAAATATGAGTAACTTTATTTCTTGTTTGACCTTCACCAGTCATTGCGTGAAAATAGGTTGCTTTCATAAATGTTGCGTGTGGTCCCCATAAACATATTTTAATTTTATTATCAAGTACAGTTTGAATTTTTTTAATATAAGATATATAATTATTAAGAACATTATCTGCGCCTTTAGAACATATACTATCAAAAGTGTTATCATCAAAATTAATAGTTTTAGAATTATTATAAGATTTAAATGCGTATTGTAATAATTTCCATCTACAATCTACTTCTCCAAACATAAATATAATTGTATTATTTTCTGATATATTTGATATTATTTTTTGTATTAATTTATCTCTTTTTTCTATATTAAATGCTAATGCTCCATCCATACAACATCTGTATGAATATAGTTTAATTTCATTTTCTTTATATAAATAAGTAATAGAATTGTTATCTTTATAGTCTTTTAAATCTGTATCATTATTAAATTCATCAGGAAGTTTTCCAAGAAATTGCCATGTATGACTATCACCTATACAATGTAATTCCATATATATATATATATTGAATTATAGAATATTATTTTTGATTAGTCCGCGTTGTCTATCGGCTTCTATTGGATAATTTTGTACATCATTATATATATATTTTATATTATTCGTAATAGTATTTTGTATTAATTTGAATATAATATGCATAGAAGTAGTTTCTTTTAAAAATTTTGGTAAATTATTATATAATTCAGAAAATTGATATATATAGTCACTATTGCTAATAAACCAATCACCTTTTACAGCATTATAATTATCTTGTTTACTATGTTCATTATTTTTTCCCCAAATAGGATTATAAATAGCTGTTAAATCTATATTATTAAGATTCAATGGAACTAACCATATAACATCCATCATACTTAATATAACTATATCATGTTTAAAATTATTTTTAGTTTCATATTCTCGCATAATATGAAGTGCTTGTTTTATACTATATGTTAAACTGTAAAATATTTCAATAGTGCTTAAATTATAAGTGTTAATATGTTTAATATTTTCTCCGGTATTTTTACAGAAATTTTTAAATTCATTAGGAATATCAAATAATTTTTGTTTTTCAATAATATATTCTGTTGGATTATATTGTTCTAAAATTTGTTGTTTTTTATTTTGAGACCAAGAATGTATAAAACAATTAATATCAGGATTAATATCAAAAACATTTTTTTTTAAATAATGTGGAACAAGATTTCTATTAATATTATCTTTTTTATTGGTTTCATCAGGATGAACACCATAAAAACATAAAGCGATTTTCATAATATATATTTAAAATTTATTAATTTAAATATATATATAAGTAAAATATATAAAAATATTAAAAATATTATTATAAGTAATGATAAAGTTTGTGGTATTAGATTTTGATGGAGTATTTACATCGGGAAGAGTATTTATAAACAATGAAGGAACAATATTAAAACATTATAATGCAAAGGATGGACATGGAATGAAATTATTGAGAGATAAAGGTTTGGAAATAGGAGTGATATCAGGATATGAAAAGAATGATTCACAATTAAATATAATAAAGCATTTAAATATAAAATATTTTTCATTAGGAACAAATGAAAAATTGAATGTATTAAAAAAATGGTGTGATGAGTTAAATTTAAATATGGAAACAGAAGTAGCTTATATGGGAGATGATATAAATGATATTGAATTAATGAATAATGTAAAATTAAAAGGTTGTCCAATTGATTCTCATAAAAAATGTTTAAAGATAGCTGATTTTATATCAAAAAAAAGGGGAGGTGATGGATGTGTAAGAGAATTTATTGAATATATAATTGAAATAATAGAAAGAAGTAATATGAAAATAAGCTGTGTAATACCTTGTGCGAAGATAAATGATGTAGAAAATCAAAATTTAAGAAAATTTTATAATTCATCCCTGCTAAATATAAAGTTAGATACTATAAAAAATAATAATAATTTTGATGAAATAGTATTATCTTCAAATGATTTGGAGTTAGAAAAAGAAAATTTATTTGATAATAAAATCAAATATAAAAATAGAGAGAATTTTTTATGTAAATCAGATATTTTACAGTATAATGAATTATATAAAGAATATTTTAATATAATAGAAAATAAGGTATTAGTTCAAACTACACCAAGTTCTCCTTTTTTATTAAATACAACAATAAATAAAATAATAGACTATTGGATTTATAATCCAAAATGTGAAATGATAGTTGCGAGTAGAAATATAAGAACATTAACTAATAATTTAGATATAGAATTACAACAAGCATTTGTAATGTTAGATAAAGATACATTAAAGAAGTATAATAATAATATAACAGAAATAAAGAATATAAAATATTTTGAAATAGATGAGCTAGAAGGATTTATAGTAAATAATAATTTAAATTTTTTAATAGCAGAAACATTATTTCAAAGATCATTAAATAATAAAGAATTAATAAATAATTATATGTTAAATAATTCTTATCAAAATGCTAAAATTTTAGACTGTACAATTAGAGACACAGGATATTGTAATAATTGGAATTGGAGTTATGAATTTGTAAAAACATTAGCATTTTATATGAATGAAATAGGAATAGAATATTGTGAAATAGGATTTCTTTTGGATGAAAAATATGCTGAAAAAGGAGCCGGTATATGGAGAACTATAAATAAAGATTTATCAATAATAAAAAGATTAAAAAATGATATTTATGTTAATAATAAAACAACAAAAATAGCAGTAATGTTTGATATAGGTGATAATGATAGATTAAATTATAATATAGATGATTTACCACCACAAGAAGAGACATCAATAGATTTAATTCGTGTTTGTTGTTATTATCAAATATTAGAAAAAACGAAAGACATAATTATGAAGTTAAAAGAAAAAGGATATGAATTAACTTTAAATATTATGTATGCTTCTCATATAAATAATTATGAAATTTTACAAAAAATAAAATTATTTGTGAAAGATTTACCTATAAAATATTTATATTTTGCGGATTCAATAGGAGGTTTAATAGGTGATGAAATAAATAGTTTTTTTTTAAATTTAAAAGAGATATATCCAATTGAAAATGGTTTTCATAATCATGATAATAATGGCACAGTATTTACAAATATAAATAATCTTTTAAACAATAATATAAATATATTTGATACAACAATATCAGGATTTGGTAAAAATGGTGGTAATTGTCCATTTGAATTGATAATTTTAAATTTGTGTTTAAAAAAAAATTATAAAAAATATAATATACATAAAGTTTTAGAGTTTATAGATGAAATAAAAGACTATAATTTTTATGATAATAATAAGATAGATATAAATAAAATAAAAGATATGATTCAACAATTTTTAAATATTCATTCTAGTCATACAAAAAAATTTTATAATGACAATTTATTAGATTATTATAATAATATAGTTGGAATAGAATACAAAAGTAAATGGTAATATAATTTTATAGATAATTATTAATAAAATTATATTAAAATCTTCCTTTAAGATTAATAAAATCTTGTATTTCATCAACTATTTTTTCTTTATCAATATTTTTAACAAATTCTCTAATTTCTCTTTCTTTTTCTAAAATATTATTTAATTCAATAATAAAACTGTCAAATAAATTATTAGGAATAATAATTACACCATCTTCACTAGCAAATATGAAATCATTGGGATAGATAATAAGATTATTAATTTCAATAGGTATATTTATATCTGTATATGCCCAATTATTAGAGATAGCATCTATTGGATTTACATCTTTACAAAATACAGGGAAATCTATTTTATTTATAAGTTCAATATCTCTTGATATACCATCAGTTATATATCCTTTTGCGCCTAATTTTTTAAAAATAGTAGATGTAATATCACCAGTATGAGAAACAATATTATCATTAGATTGTAAAATAACAATTGGATTATTATTATATAAATCATGTTTATAAAAATTAAATCTAAAATTATCAGCTGCTTTATAGTCTGTATTTTTATCTATTTTTTTGCCATATAATGTTAATGCTGGTCCATAAATAATAGTTGAATATCCTGCTTTTGGTTTTATATTTAAAACATATTTGGTAGCATCATCAACAATTAAATTTAAAGCATCATAAACAGCACCTAAATAAACATCACCTGGTATATTATATTTATTATTATTATTTAAATTATTATGATTCATATAATTTTCAATATGTTCTAGTTTTGAAAAGTTATTTTTATAAATTTGTTCACACATAAAAAAATCCATATTTGTGTCAATATCTAGTGCTTTTAATTCATCAACTTCATAAAAATATGGATTATCTGTCCAAATACTATGATTTTTTTTAACAAATTCTGTATTAACTATTGTAATTCCAAATGTCATACTATAATATTTTGGCAAATCTTGTGATTTACAAGTTTTTAATGGATTAAAATTAACAGGTTTTTTATCATAAAACATATAATCTTTTTGATGTTTTACAGAAATAACACTATCATGAGTATTACTATTAAATATATCAATACATTTTTGATAATCATTTTCATTAATAAATGGGGTAGGTGTAAAAGCTATTAACATAATTTCTGTAGTGCAGGCTTCTGATAAACATTGATATACCATTTTTCCATCTGCTTCATCTGTTGCATAAATAGGATCTCTTTTAAATGTTTGAACACCAAGTTGTTTTGCTTTTTCTAAAATAATATCACAATCAGAATTGACCTGTATAATATCAATTTCTTTAACTTTTTTTAATATATTTATTCTTAATTCTAATAATGTTGTATCTCCAAATGGCCGTATACTTTTATTTAAACATCTTTTAGAACTACCACGAATAGGAAGTATAGCTGTAATTTTTGCACTTTTCATAAAAATATATAGTATATAATTATGTATTTTGTTTATATGTATTTAATAATAATTATTTTTGAATAATAGCATATATAGAATCAGATATTAATTTATCAGATCGATTTTGAATCCATATGTCTTCAATTTCATGTATTGATTCACCGTTATAATAATTAACTGCGCCTTTTTGTGGTTTATTATAATGAACCCAATATAAAAAATTAAGTAGTCCATATCTTTCAAATCCTTTAAATTCTATAATTTTATCAGTTTTAGATTTAATTAAATTAAAAAATATTTCAGGAGTAAAATAAGATACATGACAGTTCATATACCATACAATATTATTATATTCAGTTGATAATTTTGTTAGTTCATTATTTTGATTAGGAACTTCAATATAAAAGAATCCATTTTTTTTAACAATACTTTTTAATAATTCTATAAATTTTTTAGGTTCAAATACATGTTCAAATACATGAAAACATGTAACTATATCATATGTTTCTTTATTATTTTTAGCGAAATTTTCATCTAATAATGATTCAATCATTATAATATTTTCATTATTATGTTTATTAATTCTTTTACATCCTGGTTCTAATAATGTAATATTAATTTTATCACCATATTTATTTTTAATATTTCTACAAAAATGTCCGTATCCACCACCAATATCACACATATTAATAGTGTCATTATTTTTTAATAAATCATCTATAATTTGTTCAAGATATTTAATTCTTCTTAAAGATTGATTATTAACCATTTCTTCCCAATCTTTTGTAGTTCTATCTCCTATATTAGTAATATTTTTATCTTGTTTATCATGATCATAATATTCTTTTGCATTAAAATTAATTGGATATAATTGAATATGATTACATTTTTTACAAATAACTATTTTATGTTCATCATTTTCTCTTGTTTTTTCATAATAATCATTTTTTTCATTATTTTTACATAAAATACATTCAAAATTATTATTCATTTATACAATAATTTTGAATAAATATTTAAATTATTTTATATCTATAATATTATTCCACTTTTTAAACCATCATTATAAAACATATTAACAGTTTCTTTTGAAAATTCTGTTAAATCTTTACCAATATTATCTAATTTTTTAAATATGGAATCAGGAACAGTAACAATATGGCAATTTACATCTATTGCGTCAAAAATATTGTATACTTCTCTAACACTAGCCCATAATATTTCAATATTAGGACAATCTTTAACTACTTCTGTTGCGTATTTAACGATTTTTTTAGCATCAAAACCTGCGTCAGCAATGCGTCCGGAAAATACAGAAATAATAGTATGAATATTTTTATTTTTAATTGAATCAAATGCTGTATTAATTTGTTCTTCTGTAAAAACTGCAGTAATATTTAATTTAATATTTTCAGAATTTAATGTTTCAATAACACTGGCCATACTTTCTCCTTTTGTATTTATAATAGGAATTTTAACATATATATTTTCATTCCAACTATATATTTCTCTTGCTTGAATAATCATATTTTCTATATCATCTGCGAAAACTTCAAATGATACAGGTAAATTATTTGTTTTTTTTAACATATTGATAGCAAAATCTTTATAATTTTTATTATCAATATTACCATTATTTAAAAGAGTAGGATTAGTAGTAAATCCTTTTACAAAATCATTTGTTCCATATAAATCTATATTAGTTCCGTCATAAAAAATTTTTATTTGATTTTTATAATCAGTTACCATTT
>CETI01076670.1_pt1 | contig 15592 bp, 14 predicted proteins | sample 361441 | NCBI WGS metagenome assembly CETI01 (sample SAMEA2622478, study PRJEB7988) | marine metagenome | biome: marine biome (ENVO:00000447); feature: deep chlorophyll maximum layer (ENVO:xxxxxxxx); material: "saline water (ENVO:00002010), including plankton (ENVO:xxxxxxxx)" | depth 90 m | reverse complement strand
ATTGGTCGTTTAGGCGCAGATCCTGAAATTAAGCAAATGGTGAATGGAAAAAGTGTAGCAAGATTGAGTTTGGCTACTAGTCAATCATGGAAAGATAAAAGTACTGGAGAAAAAAAAGAAAAGACCGAGTGGCATAGAATTGTAGTATTTAATGAAGGGTTAGTTAATGTTGTTCAGCAATATTTAAAAAAAGGAGCACAAGTATACGTTGAAGGTCAATTAACCACTAGAAAATGGAAAGATGAAAAAAGTGGTATTGATAAATATTCAACCGAGATCGTTATTCAAGGATATAATTCCTCTTTAACTATGCTGGGTGGTGGTTCAAATCAAAATTCTATACCTTCGCAAGATTCAAAACAAAATATAGAAAATACATCTCAAGAAATTCCAAACGAAATGGATGATGACATTCCTTTCTAATAAATAATTTCTATGGAAAAAAATCTAATATCAAAAAATAACATTAAGCCAATTTCTATGTACGATGAAATGAGTTCATCTTATTTATCGTATGCTATGAGCGTTATTATAAGTAGAGCGCTTCCTGATATTAGAGATGGATTAAAACCAGTTCATAGACGAATTATATATGCAATGTACAAAGGTGGATTCGACTGGACAAAACAATTTAGAAAATCTGCAAGAATAGTTGGAGATGTTATTGGTAAATACCATCCTCACGGAGATCAAGCTGTATATGATGCTTTAGTCAGAATGGTTCAAGATTTTTCAATGAGCTTACCTTTAATAGAAGGTCAAGGTAATTTTGGATCTATAGATGGCGATCCACCTGCTGCTATGCGTTATACAGAAGCTCGTTTATCAAAAATTTCTCAGTATCTTATTGATGATATAGAAAAAGAAACAGTTAGTTTTAAAAGTAACTATGATGAAACAGAAAAAGAACCATCTGTATTACCATCCCAGTTTCCAAATCTTCTAGTTAATGGAGCAGGTGGTATAGCTGTAGGTATGGCAACAAGTATACCACCTCATAATTTAGGCGAAGTTATAGACGGTACTTTAGCGTTAATTAAAAATAAAGATATTAAGATTAACGAACTAATGAAATTTATTCCAGGTCCAGATTTTCCTACTTCAGGAACAATAATAGGCAAAGATATAATTAAACAAGGTTATAAAATTGGTAGAGGATCATTTAAAATACGTGGAGAAATAAAAGTAGAAAATTTAAAAAATGGAAGAGATAGATTAGTAATTACATCTATACCATACCAGGTAAATAAATCTGTTTTAAATGAAAGAATAGCTGAGTTAGTTAGAGATAAAAAAATTGAAGGAATAAGAGATATAAGAGATGAGTCAAATAGGGAAGGTATCCGTGTTGCTATTGACCTTAGATCTAACGTTGAACCAGAGACAGTCAAAAGGCAACTGTATAAATATACTTCGATAGAAAGTTCTTTTGGATTTAATACTTTAGCAATAGTTGATAACAAACCAAAGACTTGCAATTTAAAAGAATTTTTAGAAAATTTTTTGAAATTTAGAGAAGATGTTGTAACAAAAAAAACTAAATATGACCTTAAGAAAGCCGAAGAAAGAGTACATATATTAATTGGCTTATCTGTAGCTATAGAAAATTTAGATAAAGTAATTAAAATAATTAGAAGTTCCAAAAATCCTGAAAATGCAAAAAAAACTTTGTTGGATTTTAAATTAAAAATTATTAAATCTTCTAAATTAATTCGGCTAGTTTCAAATCAGAAATTAAAAAATAATTATAGTTTTTCTGAAAATCAAGTTAATGCAATTTTAGAGCTTAGATTACAAAAATTAACATCAATTGGTATTAATGAAATAGAAATGGAAATTAAAAAGCTTGCTCAATTAATTTCTATATATAGAAAAATTATCAATTCAAAAAAAGAATTATTAAAAGTTATTAGTGATGAATTAAATTTAATTAAAGATAAATATTCTGTACCGAGACGTACTCAAATAATTGATGCAGTTTTAAATTACGATATTGAAGAAACAATACAAAAAGAAAGTGTAATAATTACAGTTACTTTTCAAGGTTATATTAAAAGAGGTGCCTTAAGTAATGTTAAACAACAAAAAAGAGGCGGCAAAGGTAAAACGGGCATAAAAACTAGAGAAGAAGATTCTGTTGTACAAACCTTGTCAGTTAATACTCATACCCAAGTTCTGTTTTTTTCTACAGAAGGTCTCGTATATAGAATTAAAGCTTGGAAAATACCAGAAGGCTCAGCTTCATCTAAGGGAAAATCACTATTTAATCTTTTACCGTTAAAAAATCATCAATCTATAAGTTCAATAATGCCATACCCAGATGAATCTTCAGATACTAAAAATTTACATATAATTTTTGCTACTTTAAAAGGAAAAATTAGAAAAAATAATTTAGAAGATTTTTCATCAATAAACTCATCAGGAAAGATAGCCATGAAACTTGATAATGACGATAAAATCGTTGGTGTTAAAATATGTAAAGATGATCAAGATATAATTTTAAGTACAAAATTAGGTAAGTGTATAAGATTTGAGGCAAAAAAATTAAGAGTATTTAAAGGTCGTTCATCAAAAGGAATAAGAGGCATTAATCTTAAAGATAATGATAGTATTGTTTCACTTTCAATCATTGACCATGATACATCTAAAAAAAATGGAAAAATTAATAAAGATTTAAAGTCAGAATTAATTGCAAAAGAAAAATATGTACTTTCCGTTACTGAAAATGGTTATGGAAAAAGAACATCTCATTATGATTTTAGAGTTACTAATAGAGGTGGAAAAGGAATAATTGGAATTGTAAATTCATCTAGAAACGGTAATGTTTCATCTTCGTTTCCTGTAAACGAGGGCGATGAAATTATAATTTCCACTAACAAAGGAAGAGTAATTAGAACATCGGTAAAAGAAATTAGAATAGCAGGTAGAAATACTCAAGGAGTAAGAATTATTAAATTATCAGGGGATGAAAAAGTTGTTTCCGCTATTAAAATAGATGATAATTTATATTAATGAAAAAAATAGCTATTTATCCAGGAACTTTTGATCCTATAACATATGGTCATATAGACGTTATTAAAAAATCATTAAAACTATTTGATAAAATTATTGTTGCAATATCTGAAGTTAGTCAAAAGGATCGTCTTTTTAATTTAGAAGAAAGAACCAATATAGTAAACAATGCTTTATTTAAAGATTTAAAATTTAATAAAAATAAAATTAAAGTAATAACCTTTAATTGTTTAACTACTGAACTTTGTAAAAAATATAAGTCAAATATAATTTTGCGTGGATTAAGAGCAGCATCTGATTTTGAATATGAGTTTCAGTTATCTGGGATGAATAAAATTCTTAACAAAAATATAGAAACTATTTTTCTTATGTCAGATGTAAAAAACCAAATTATTTCTTCAAGATTGATAAAAGAAATAATTGAATTAAATGGAAATATTAATAAATTTACGACAAAAAGTACAATAATTGCTTTAAAAGAAAAATATGATACGTAGTTTAACAAAATGTGTAATTATTTTTTTACTACTACTAATTACTAATGCTAATTCAAAGGAGAATATTATGATACTAAAACTTAAAGACGGAGATGTAAAAATTAAACTTTTTCCAGATGTTGCGCCTAATCATGTGGAACGGATAAAAAAATTAGCAAATGATGGACAATACGACAACGTAGTTTTTCATAGAGTTATAGATGGTTTTATGGCTCAAACTGGCGATGTTAAATTTGGTAATTCCTCATCATCAGATTTTGACTTAAGAATGGCTGGTACAGGTGGATCTTCTATGTCAGATCTTAAAGCTGAATTTAATGATGTACCTCATGAAAGAGGAACTTTGTCTATGGCTAGATCAACAAATCCTGATAGTGCTAACAGTCAATTTTTTATTTGTTTTGAACAAGCACCATACCTAGATAGAAATTATACAGTCTTTGGAAAAGTAGTAGAAGGTATGGAATTTGTTGATAAAATTAAAAGAGGCGACGGACCTAACGGATCAGTATCAAATCCTGACAAAATAATTAGTTTTAAATCTCAGTAGATTTAAAATTTAATGAAGAAAAAATTTTCTTTTAAATTGTTGAATGAAGATAGTAACGCAAGATTAGGAATAATTAATACACATAGGGGTAAAATTGAAACCCCTGTATTTATGCCTGTTGGAACAAAGGCAACAATAAAAGGTGCTTTTTTAAAAGATATAATAAAAACTGGCAGTCAGATCATTTTATCAAATACTTATCATTTAATGTTAAGACCAGGAGCAAAAAGGATAAAATCTTTAGGTGGACTTCATCAATACATGAATTGTAATTTACCTATATTAACTGATTCAGGAGGTTTTCAAGTAATGTCTTTATCAAAATTAAACAAAATTGATAAAGAAAAAGGAGTTATTTTTAATTCACATATTGATGGTAAAAAAGTTATTTTAAGCCCCGAAAAAAGTATAAAAATTCAAAAAGATTTAAATTCAGATATAGTTATGGTTATGGATGAATGTCCAAAAAAAACTAATGATTATAAAATAATACAAAAGTCTATGGAACTATCCACTTATTGGGCAAAAAGATCAAAAAAAGAATTTGGAACAAATCCTTATAAAGGTTTATTTGGTATTATACAGGGAGGTTTATTTAAAGATTTAAGATTAAAATCTTTAAAAGAATTAACTAAAATTGGTTTTGATGGTTACGCCATTGGTGGATTAGCTGTAGGAGATACCCAAAAGGAAATGTTTAGCTTAATTGATGATATTAAAGATTATTTACCAAAAGAAAAACCAAGGTATTTAATGGGTGTAGGCACTCCATCTGATATTATTGGTGCTGTTAAGCGTGGTATAGATATGTTTGATTGCGTTTTGCCTACTAGATCTGGAAGAACTGGGCTAGCTTTTACATGGAATGGAAGAATTAACATTAGAAATTCTAAATATAAAAATGATAAAAAACCCTTAGATAAATCTGTATCAAAATTTGATTTGAACAAATATTCAAAAAATTACCTTAATCATTTATTTAATACTAAAGAAATGCTTGGTTCAATGATATTAACTTTACATAATATTAATTTTTATCAAGAATTAATGTATGAAATCAGAAAAAATATTAAAAAAGGCACTTTTGATATTTTTCATAACAAATATATTAATAAATTGTAACTATTTCACATTGAATAAACAAAAAAAATCACTATAAAACTCTCAGAGCGGGCCGTTAGCTCAGTTGGTAGAGCAATTCCCTTTTAAGGAATGGGTCGCTGGTTCGAATCCAGCACGGCTCACCACAAAAATTTACTTTAAATTATAATAAATATTAATTAACTTGTTTTAATTGGTGGGTATTTAAATATAATATCATTCATCCATTCATTAATTTGTTTAATTCTCTTGTCAGATGATGGATGAGTGCTCATAAATTCAGGTGGTTCTTTACCTTTGTTAGCTTTTTTCATTCTCTCCCAAATTTTTACAGTTTCTCTAATATCATAACCTGATAAAGATGAAAAAATTAATCCTAAATAATCAGCCTCCGACTCTTGTCTTCTGTTAAATGGATTCAAGATTCCCATTCTGCCAAGTAGTCCCACAGTATTCATTCCTGTAGTTCTATTTACCTGTGAAAGTTTTCCACCTGATAAAATATCTGTAACCTGAGTAACAACGTTAAAAGCAACATGTTGACTTGCTCTCTCAACTGAGTGTTTTGCTACAGCATGTGCAATCTCATGCCCCATTACGGCAGCTAGACCGTGTGTATTTTTTGTTACTTCAAGTATACCTGTATAAATAGCAATTTTTCCTCCTGGCATACACCAAGCATTCTTCACTTTTTTATTATCTATTAGAATATATTCCCAATTAAAATTTGAAGTAGGGTCAGGTTTGTTAACTCGTGAAAAGTATTCAGTTATTGAGTCTTCCATTCTTTGACCGATATCTTTAATTTCATTTAAGGTTTTTTTATCATCGCTGATTTTCTCTTTTTTTTTAATTTGCTCATAAATTTGCTCTGCTTGAGCATTCAATTTAGCTTCAGGTATTAATTTAAGTTGTTTCCTATCGGTTATTGGTGCTGTAGTACAAGAATGAAGACCCACAGCAAAGCAGCCACAACTAAATATATGTAAAAATTTTCTTCGATTCATTAATTAAATTAATATAATATAGTTTAATTGATTCAAAATGGCTATATTTAAAAAAAAAAGTAAATCAATTATTTCTAGATTAAGAAACTATTTTTTAACCGGAATAGTAGTTCTTGTACCTATAGGTATAACCTTATACTTAACTAAATTTATTATTTCAATTTCATCAAAACTAGTTCCCGCTGAAATTAATCCAAACAATTATTTACCTTTTTCTATACCAGGTCTAGAAATAATATTATCAATTATATTCATAACTTTCATCGGAGGTCTCTCTTTATCATTCATAGGTAAAAAAATTTTACAAGTTGTAAATGATCTTTTTAAAAAGATACCTATTTTAAGGACCATTTACTCAGCGATTGGTCAAATGGCTGAAACGATTGTTCCAAAAAAGAAAAATAAAAAAAGTGTTGTGTTGATTGAATATCCAAGAAAGGGTAGTTGGGCCGTTGGATTTGCTACAAAAGATAATAAAGGAGAAATATCTAAAAAAACAAATAAAAATTTAGTTAATGTTTTTGTTCCCACTACACCCAATCCAACTAGTGGTTTTTTATTAATGTTTCCAAAAGATGAGATTGTTTATTTAGACATGTCATTTGAAGAAGCATCAAAATTTATTGTCTCCGCTGGCACATCTAACCCAAAAAATTAAACTAAATCATTAATTATATCTGCTCTATCATACATTTTCAGTAATGGTATATATTTATCTAGATTTTGATTTTCTGTTTCAATTCTTTTAATTTCTTTTTCAGCTAGTAAAAAAAGATCTTCATTTAATACAGGATCAGCAAGTCTAAAACTTTGCAATCCACTTTGCTTAAAACCAAGAAGGTCACCATAACCCCTTAATTTCATATCTTCCTCTGAAATTTTAAAACCATCATTGCTATTTTTTAATATATTAATTCTTTTTTTTGCGTTTTCACTTAGGTTTTTTTTAAATAATAAAATACAACAGGATTCCTTGTCGCCACGACCAACTCTTCCCCTAAGTTGATGTAACTGAGATAAACCAAACTTATTAGCATTTTCAATAATGATAATATTTGCATTTGGAAAATCTATTCCAACTTCAATTACTGTTGTAGAAACCAATATATCTATTTTTTTATTTAAAAAGTCTAATAAAATTTTATTTTTTTCTTCCTTGTTTAAAGATCCATGTAATAAACCTATTTTATTTTTAAATGTTTTTTTTAAATTTTCATATCTTTTAACTGATGATTGATGATCAATTTTTTTAGATTCCTCAATTAAAGGACAAACCCAAAATACTTGATTTCCTTTTTCTATTTGCTTTGCAACAAAAGCTACTACTTCATTTATTTTATTTTCGATTTTACTATAAGTTTTAATTTCTTTTCTATTTTTTGGCTTATTTTTAATTATTGATGTATCCATATCACCAAAGATTGTCATAATCATTGTTCTAGGAATAGGTGTTGCTGACATTACAAGAACATCACAATTATTACCTCCTTTGTCAGAAAGTTTTTTTCTTTGCTTAACACCAAATTTATGTTGTTCATCTATAATAATTAAGCCAAGATTTTTATATTTTATTTTTTCTTGAAATAATGAATGAGTACCAACTAACATATTAATATTATTATTAATTAAATCATTTAAAATTTCTTTTTTTTCAATACGTTCAGTTTTGCTTGTTAGTAATTTAATATTAATATTTTTATTAAATAATTTTTTTGCTAAATTAAAATGTTGATTTGCTAGTATTTCTGTAGGCGCCATTAGACAAACTTGAAAACCACTATAGATGACATTTAATGAAGATATCAAAGCAACTATAGTTTTTCCACTACCTACATCACCTTGAAGAAGTCTAAACATTTTTTGGTTAGATTTAAGATCTTTGTTAATTTGACTCATTGCATCTAATTGATCTTTTGTAAGACTAAAATTAATTTTTTTCTTGATTATATCAAACGGTCTAGAGTCAAATATTTTTTTATTTTTTTTTATTTTTTTGATTGATTTTCTTACTTTAGAGTTGATTAAGAAAGTTGACATTATCTCATCAAAAATTAACCTATTTAAAAAATCTCCTTTTTTTTTAACATTTTTAGGATCGTGCAATTCTAAAACAGAATTTTTCCATGTAATATAATTAAAATTCTTCAATACTTCTTTGCTTAGCCATTCATTCAAATCTGGAATATTTTTTAAAACTTTGTTTATTATATTATTATATTTTTTTTCTTTTAATCCTTCAGTTAGACTATAACTAGAAAAAATTTTTTTAATTGAATTTGTGTTTGATGAAATATGTGTTGGATTTATAATTTGATATCTGTTTTTATAATAACCAATTTTACCACTAATTGTTACCTTAGAGTTAGCAGGAAGTATCTTCTTAATATAACCTTCATAACTATTAAAAAAAATGCATTCTAATGTTCCTGTATCATCATCACATAAAACTCTATTAGGTAAATTTCTTATTCTTGGAAAATTATATTTTTTAACATTTACTGTAATAGTCTGAACTTTACCTACATGTAATTCATTAATTTTTACTAGTTCACTTCGATCAACAAAGTCTCTTGGCAAAGTCCATAAAAGATCAAATACTGTATTTATGTTCTTTTTTCTAAACAATTTTGCTGTTTTAGTTCCTATTCCATTTATGTTATTTATATCTGATAATAAATATTCAAAACTACTCATGTTTTATTTATATAACTATGTCATTAAATAAAGAAGATCTTAAAAACAAAATTATTTATAGAGCTTCATACAGAGGCACTAAGGAAATGGATATATTAATGACTGGTTTTGTTAAATCTCTAATAGATAATTTAGATGTCGATGAGTTAAATGAATTGAATTCATTAGTTAATTTGGATGATGAAATTCTGAAAAAAATCAAAAATGAAGAATCAACCAAACAAATTTTATCATCTAGAATAATAAAAAAATTTACAGAATTTAAAATATAATGGCGGAGAGACTGGGATTCGAACCCAGGAAAGAGTTGCCCCTTTGCCGGTTTTCAAGACCGGTGCTTTCAACCGCTCAGCCATCTCTCCAGTAATTTCGTTTTATAAGTATAATTATTTATTTCAACAAAAAAAGAGTATAAGAAATATCAGTTAAGACCTATGTTAAGAAAAAAAATTCAAAAAGGTATATTTTCTGCATCACTTGGATCGTTATGGTGGGGTGTTTTAGGTACTTATTACTTTCAATATATTGCATTTGCTGGAACTTTAGAAGTTGTTATTCATAGATGTATCTGGACATCGTTAATTTTATTGCTAACAACCATATTGTTAAATAAGTGGATCATATTTAAAAAAATAATATTTAATAAAAAAAAAATTATAATTTTATTTATAACTAGTTTTTTAATTTTTGGAAATTGGACTACTTGGATATATGCTGTTTCAACTAATAGAATAATAGATGCTAGTTATGGATATTTTATATTTCCAATTATAAATGTTTTCTTAGGATATTTATTTTTAAAAGAAAAACTAAATCAAAAAAGAGTCATTTCTATATTTATAGTAGTTTGTTCATCCATATATCTAGCTTTTAATTTTGAAAATTTTCCTTGGGTTGGTCTTCTAGTTGCTTTTTTATGGAGTTTTTATAATCTTTTAAGAAAAAAAATTAATGTAGACACCGATATAGGTTTGTTTATTGAGAGCTTATTTATTCTTCCTATAGCACTAACGATCTTTTATTTTATTGTTAAAAATAACTTTAACGATTTTACACCTTCTGATCCATCAATAATGTTTTTGCTTTTTTTAGCCGGTCCAATGACTGTGATTCCATTATTTCTTTATATTAAAGGTGTAGAATTATCGGGCCTTGGTCCCTCGGGTATGATTTTTTTTATTACTCCAACTAGCCAGTTTTTACTTGGATATTTTTATTATAATGAGCCATTTACGATTAATAAGTTCATAAGTTTCATTTTTATATGGATTGCTGTATTCATATACATGAGGGATATATATGAAAAAAATTAATATATTTTTAATATTTTATTTCTTTATTAGTAGTACTATTTCATTTTCTGACGATAGTGGGTTTGATAAATGGAAAAATTCATTTAAAAAATATGCTCTTACAAAAAATATTTCTGAAGATACTTTTAATGTAGTTATGAAAAATGTAAAATTTTTACCTAAAGTAATTGAATATGATAGATATCAACCTGAGTTTTACGAAGATACATTTACTTATATTTCCAAAAGAACATCTAATACTAAATTAAATAAAGGAATTAAATTATATAATAAAAATTCTATTTTTATTGACTCAATAGATAAAAAATATTTCATCGAAAAGGAATTATTGTTGGCTTTAATGGGTATAGAAACAAACTTTGGTAAATATTTGGGGAAAATGGATATAATTTCATCTTTAGCAACGTTAAGTTACGATGAAAGAAGAAGTGAATTTTTTACAAGTGAATTAATTACCTTATTACAATTAATAGAAAAAAAAGTAGTCAATTATAAGTTAATGTATGGCTCATGGGCTGGTGCTTTTGGAAATTTTCAATTTATGCCATCGACTATTAAAAACTACGCTATAGACGCCAACAAAGATAATAAAATTAATTTAAAATCCATTGATGATTCATTTGCATCTGCTGCAAACTATTTAAACAAACTTGGTTGGAAAAAAAACGCACCCTGTTATTTAGAAATTGAATTGTTTGATAATGTTCCAAATAATTTATTAAATACTTCAGCTCAAAAAATTAAAAATAAGAAAAAGTTAATAAAATTCAAAAAATACATTAAAAACTATGAAAATATTAATTTGGATGAGAATATAAATGCTGCAATAATTACACCAGATAAAGATATAGTAGAAAATGCAAATCCAATAAAGCCAGCTTTTTTAGTATTTGATAATTATGAATTGATACTTAAGTGGAATAGATCATTAAGATTTGCATTGGCCGTATGCCACCTAAAGGATAAGTTTACAAATGCTCTTTAAAAAACATCTAATACTTTTATTATTTATTCTTTCATGCGCACCAATTGAAAATATTTCCAATAATAAAAACATTATATTTGAAGATTCTTTTTCAAATAGTGGCTTTACTTTAGTTTTTTCAGAAAATTTAAAAGAAGAAAAAATAATAGACAGACGATTAGACTCAAGATCATTAACTATTTTTCAAAAAAATCTTAAAAAAGGTGAGTTTGTAAAAATCACAAATTTATTAAATAATAAAAGTTTAATTGCAACAGTTGGTGTTAAAGCAAATTATCCTAATTTTTATAATTCAGTAATATCTGAGAGAATATATAAAGAATTAGAAATAGACTTATCTGAACCTTATATAGAAATATATCAAATTAATTCAAATTCTACATTTGTTGCTAAAAAAGCAAAAACCTTTGATGAAGAAAAAGTGGTTGCAAATAAAGCACCAATTGATGGAATAAGTATTAAAGACTTAAATAGTACTTCAAGTAATAAATTGAAAAAGCAAAGCAAAAAAGATTTTAAATATTTAATTAAAATAGCGAACTTTTATTTTGAAGATACAGCATTTTTAATGAAATCAAGAATTTTAGAGGAGACCAATATTAAAAAAGTCAATATTATGTCAAATTCTTCTAATAGTTTTATAGTATTTTTAGGTCCATTTAATGATTTGAATTCTCTTAAAAATAATTTTAATACTATTAACAAACTTAATTTTGAAAATTTAGAACTTATTAAACAATGAAAAAATTACTATTTTATATATATTTTATTTTCATAATTATTTATCCTCAAAATTCATTTGCAAAAATAGAAATAAAAGCATCAACTGTAATATTGCAGGATTTTTTATCTGGCAAAATTCTATATGAAAAAGATCCTGACCAGCAAATTTACCCCGCTTCTTTAACTAAAATTATGACTTCTATAATTGCATTTGAATTATTAAAAAAAGGTGAAATAGATTTAGATGATAAATACTTTGTATCTGAAAATGCTTGGCGATTATCAAAAAGTGGATATTCATCTATGTTCATTATGGTTGGCGATGAGGTTAGTGTAGAAGATCTTCTTAGAGGAATAATTGTAGCATCTGGTAATGATGCATGTGTTGCTCTTGCTGAAGGTATTGCTGGTTCTGAGGAACAATTTGCTATTATGATGACAGCTAAAGCTAAAGAAATTGGAATGGAAAATAGTAATTTTTCTAACTCTTCTGGAATAGATGATATAAACAATTATTCAACCGTTAGAGATGTTCTTATAATGTCAAATTATTTGATCAAAAATTATCCAGAGTATTATAAATATTATAAGGAAATTGATTTTACATGGGATCGTACCGGTGGTGATCCTATCAAACAGGGTAATAGAAATCCTTTGTTATATAAAAACATAGGTGCAGATGGAATTAAAACTGGACATTTAGCTATTTCAAAATATTCACTTGCAGCATCTATATTTAAAAATAATAGAAGATTAATTTCTGTAGGCAGTGGTTTTGATACAAAAAGATTAAGATCTAAAGAGTCAGAAAAACTTTTAATTTGGGGTCTCACTAATTTTGACACTGTAGAAATAGCAAAAAAAAATAATGATTTTCATGAATTAGATGTTTGGCTTGGTAAAAAAGATAAAGTAGGAGTTTATGTAAATTATGATATTTATAAAACTATACCAAGAGCTAGAAAAAAACATCTTAAAGTAGAAGTAACTTACGATGGACCAGTCCATGCACCCATAAATAAAGGTGATAAATTGGGCATGTTGAATGTCACTTACAAAGATGAATTACTTGGTGAATATGAATTATTTGCATCAGAAAATGTTAAAAAATTAAATATCTTTTCCAGATTAATAAAGTCTATTAACTATTTGATCTGGGGTGATGCGTAAAAATCCTATAATTATATTTGAAGGTATTGAAGGTTCTGGAAAAACTACTCATATAAATTTTGTTTCAAAATATTTAAAGAAAAATAAAAGAAAATTTATTAAAATTAGAGAGCCGGGTGGTTCAAATAATTCAGAAATTATCAGAAAACTAATTTTAAGTAACAAATCAAATTTTAATTTTAAAACTGATTTGTTTTTATATTTTGCGTCAAGAAGTGAAAATTATGAAAAAATTATCTTAGATAATTATAATAAAAAAATTATATTAATTGACAGATTCACAGATTCAACCATTGCTTATCAGCATTATGGAATGGGTTTGCCAAAAAAAATAATAATTTTATTGAATAATTTTATACTAAACAAAATAAAACCAAATTATACATTTATTAATGTGGTAAATAAACAAAATTTAATTAAAAGATTAAAAAAAAGAACATATAAAAATAGATATGATAAATTTAAATTCAATTTTTATAATAAAGTACAAAAAGGTTTTATTAAAATAGCAAAAAATAAAAAAAATTATATGATAATAGATTCAAACAGATCAGTTGTTGAAAATAAAAATAAAATTTTAAAGAAAATAAATCAGTTAGTTAATTAAAATATTATATTTATGGATAAAAATTTGAAAATTTTCGGTTTTGATAGATATTTTAATCACTTAATATCACTTTATAAAAAAAAAAGATTTCCAAACAAAATTATTTTATCCGGTAAAACAGGTATTGGCAAAACTACTTTTTCACATCATATAATTAATTCTATATTTTCTGAAAACGAGAAATTTAATTATGATAATGAAACTAAAACGATAAATGAATTAAATAAATCTTATCAACTTGTAAAAAAAAATGTACATCCAAATTTTTTTAAAATCTCATCAAATAATGATAAAAATAACATCGAAATTGATCAAATAAGACGGATGATTAATTTTATAAATAAATCTTCTTTTGATAGTAATTATAAAATTGTTCTAATTGAAAATATAGAATATCTAAACAAATTTTCATCAAACGCTCTATTAAAATCTATTGAGGAACCTAATAAAGATGTCATATTTATTTTACTATTAAATAGTGAATATAATGTTTTAGATACTGTTAAATCAAGGTGCATTGAATATAAGCTAAATTTAAATAATAAATATATTGAAGAAATAGTAAATTTTTACTTTAAAGAAAACATTTTTAATAATATTTCTGATAGTTTTAAAAATTATTATATTTCACCATCTATGTTAATCAATTTTATTCTATTTTGTAATGAAGAAGAACTTGATTATAAAAATATATCGATCGATGATTTTCTTAAATATTATTTTAACTATAAAATTTATAAAAATAAAAATAATATAAATAATGATATTAAATTTTATTTAGAATTGTTTTTTTACAATAAAATAATTAAATTAAAAAATAGTGAAATTATTAATTTGTATAATTATTTTAATAAAAGATTTAATTTAGTTAACACATTTAATCTGGATAAAGAAAGTTTTTTTATTGAATTTAAATCTAAAGTTTTTAATGAACAATAACTATTATATAACTACTCCAATTTATTATCCTTCTGCAAAACCTCATATGGGACATGCTTATTCTAGTATTATTGCAGATTTCTTTGCGAGATTTAAAAGAATACAAGAATTTAATGTTTTTTTTTTAACAGGTACTGATGAACATGGTCAAAAAATTCAGAGAGCTGCTAAAGAAAAGGGTATGGATCCACAAACCTTCTGTGACGAAATAAGTAAAACGTTTTTTGATCTATCTAAGACACTTAATTTATCAAATGATGATTTTATTAGAACTACTGAAAAAAGACATAAAAAATCAGTAGAAAATCTGTGGAATATACTAGAAAAGAAAAATGAAATTTATCTTTCTAAATATTCCGGATGGTATTCAATTTCAGATGAAGCATTTTATTCAGATGATGAAATAGAAGATAGGGATAATAAAAAAGTTTCGAAAACTTCAGGTTCTATCGTTGAATGGGTTGAAGAAGAATCTTATTTTTTTAAACTATCAAAATGGCAGGAACCACTGTTAAAATATTATAAAGATAATCCAGATTTTATTTTACCTGAAACTAGAAAAAATGAAGTAGTAAGTTTTGTAAAAAGTGGACTTAAGGATTTGTCAGTAAGTAGAAAATCTTTTTCTTGGGGTATTAAAGTACCCACAAATAAAGATCATGTAATTTATGTTTGGTTGGATGCTTTAACTAATTACTTAAGTGCTTTAAATTATCCTGATACCAATGATAAAATGTATAAATCTTTTTGGCCAGCTACAATTCATTTAATTGGAAAGGATATTTTAAGATTTCATGCAATTTATTGGCCCGCTTTTCTTTTAGCCGCAGGTATTGCTCCGCCTAAAAGAGTTTATGGTCATGGCTGGATACTTTCAGGTGAAGAAAAAATGTCCAAATCGAAGGGTAATATATTAGATCCAATAGAAATAATAAATAATTATGGATTAGATCCTTTAAGATATTATTTAATTAAAGAAGTTTCTTTTGGAAAT
>CETI01098843.1_pt1 | contig 15747 bp, 17 predicted proteins | sample 361441 | NCBI WGS metagenome assembly CETI01 (sample SAMEA2622478, study PRJEB7988) | marine metagenome | biome: marine biome (ENVO:00000447); feature: deep chlorophyll maximum layer (ENVO:xxxxxxxx); material: "saline water (ENVO:00002010), including plankton (ENVO:xxxxxxxx)" | depth 90 m | reverse complement strand
ATAACAGTATTACTTTTTTTAGAATTATCAAATATATCATTAACATTAATTGAAGGCAGACCAAATTTTTTAAAGGTATAAGTTTGATATTTTTTAAATTTTAATTCATGAATAGGAAGTAAAAGCGTTAATTTATGAATATCAATTTTAAAATAAGAAAACTCATTATCTTTATTAATCATATCAATAATAGTATCAAAAGTAGTGTTAAATTTATAATTAATAACGTTATCACCATCAATGGTAATATTGTCGGGAAGTATAGGTTCAATTTTAATAATATTTTCATTAAATGTCATATAATTATGCCATAAAGGAACATATACAATTTCATTGGAAATATCAAGTTTAAATATTTCATTATCCATAAGATTTTCAATAGACGGATTAATAATATAAATGTTACAATTTTTAAGTTTATTGGAAAGTATGTCCTTAATTTTTTGTAGTGTTTCGGGAGAGAAATTAAATACCTTGGTATTAATTAAGTTATAAATATCTTCAATAACATCAATATTAATATATTCAAGTAGTTGTTCTAAAACTTTATTACTGAAATCAGCACATTGTTTTTTAAATGAATTAACATCATCAGGTTTATTATTTTCAGTAGATAATAATTTAAAAAAGTTAATAATAAGGTCAGTATAAGGAGTAGAATATAAATCATCATCAAGATTATTATGAAAGATTTCAGCAATATCAGAATTAATGAAATTGTTTAAGAAAACATAAGCATCATTAATTTGTTGAAAAGTGACTTTGGCATCGGGTTTAGAGGATTTATCGGGATGATTATTAAGAGCTTGTATGTGGTAATTTTTTTTTAATTCTTCGGTTGTTAATTTATCGATATTGGAAATATTATATTTATTATTTAAATTTAAATGTGTTAATGCTATATTAAGATTCATTTTCATGAATAACACTTATTAAATATAGTACATAACTCTCTAAATGGTAAATAGGTCTATAATTATTATTATAAAATTTAAATAATAAGCAGGTTTTAATGAAAATTTTGTTAAGAAAAGTTTCAGAAATATTATAATCAATAATTATTAATTTTCTAATAATATTATCAATGATATAATAAATAGCATCATAAATATTAATATTGTAAATTAATATATCATATAAAATATTTCTAATATAATTGTAATTAACATTATTTTTAATAATAATATCAACGATTTTATCACATAATGATTTTTTAATATTAACAATATTTTCATTATCTTGATCAAGTTTAATATGTTTTAATGAATTAATGCTATTAATATCATAAATATAAGGTATATTATCATCAATATCATTAGATTGTTTATTTGCTAAAAATTTTTTGTTATTAGTATTAGAAAGTTTAATGTAATTAGAGTAACTTAATTTAGAATAATATAAAACTTTACAAGTATCAATAATATTTTTAGGAATGAAACTGATATGTTCAGTAATAATAATAAATTTAAGAGTAATATTATCAAGAATAGTTTTTTGCATATAACTGTAAAAAAATTCTAATATTTCATTATTAATAGAATGAAAATTTTTACATAATATAATTGCTTTTTTGTCATTATAGCTTTTAATAACATCAATAATATTAGTGTAAATATCATTAAATAATATTTTAGAATTACAAGTCAAATTTTCCATATCTATTTCAAAATGTATATCACTAATATGTAATAAATGTTCAGTTTTAACAGATTTAATAATCATATTTTTTTCATATTTAAGATTAGATGAACTATATTTTTGAATAATTTTTAAGGCTTCTGTATATTTACCAATACCAGGAGGACCATAAATTAATATATTAGGCATATCATTAATATTATTTGGTAAATTATCAATAAATTGAGAATATTTATTGTTTATGTTAGAAGATATAGCATTATTTAATAATGTAACAAAATTTTCTTTTATTAACATAATAATTAAATTAAAGTATAGTTATATTTTTAAATATTAAAAAAAATGTTTAAAAATATATTAATAATTAAATTAGTAAATAAATAAAATGTTCGGGGAAGACTTAGATAATATAGATGAGAATAGTATAATAGTTTGTGATCCAATAAAGAATAGTATAATTCAACACAGTAATTTTTATAAAACATTATATTCGAATGAGCTAATATCGTTTAATGGAATATATGTGAAATTTAATTTAATAAATACAATGAAAATAAAGGAAAAGATAACATTTAATATAAATGCGAAGGAGAATGAAGAAACAATATCAAAATTATCAAAATTGGAAAATAGCATCTTAGATATAATAAATTGTAATTTAAACAAAAATAAAATAAATAAGATAAGTGAATTTTTGAACAATGGGTATATAAAATATAATTATAATGACGTTTATCTCGAAACAGAAGAAAATACAAGTATAATAAATGAGAATTATACAAAAAAGACTTTATTTTTAAAGATTTCAGGGTTATGGGAGACAAGAGAAAATATAGGATTGACATTTAAGATTTTTTTAGTAGATAGATTTATAAATTTCTATCCATCAGTTGAAAAGAAAGATAATAAGATGTGAGTAATCATAACAAAAATAAAGTTAATTGTCAATAATATGTAGGAAAGAGCTTTAATTGCTTTATCTTGTTTTTGAGTATCTCCTTTACCATTATAACTATCTAACTTATTAAACATATATTTAACAATAATAGCAATTTGAACAATTAATAAAAAGGATGAATAAAATGAATATGTATGAAAGCTATCTGCGACTAAATTTGAATTAATTCTTGTGTAATACGAGAAATTAATATATATAACATATAAAATTAAAGCTAATGTTAATGCAATTATTAATGTATCATTAAATAATAAGTTTAATAAAGTAGTAAATATATTACCTTCTTCTAAATAACCTTGCGTGGTTTTTTTAGAGAAATATAAACTCATAAAAGACATTAAAAATAATGCTAATGCGGTTAAACCATAACCCCAAATGTTAGTTGATGCAGGGCCCATATTACCTAATTTAGTATGTCCTTCTTGAAAGAATACTTTAATAACAATACCAAGACAAGCTAATACTACTAAATTCATTAAATCTAAATTGTCATTTAAACTAAAACCAAATCCAAAAATACCTCTTCTGCCAACTATTTCTGGTTGTAATTGCGACATTTAATACTAATATATATAAATATAATTAGTATTAAATATTTGTTAAATAAATAAAAATTAAATATATAATTAATATAATTATGAATGAATTTTTAATAGAAAGATTACAAAATTTCACTTTAGATAGAAAGATACTATCAGTAGATACAAATGATAGAGATATAAATCGGTGGAAAAACCCCAGTGAATTTGAAGTAAGTTGTCCTCAAACTTATACAAATGTAGAATCAATAAGATTATTAAATGTTCAATATCCTACAAATTTAAACAATATTAGCGAACATTTACAAAATAATAGAATGATGTTATATGTAGCAGGAAATAAATTTATAATAGAATTAGATGATGGTTATTATACGAATCCACAAGTATGTTCAGCGATACAAAGACAAGTAAATAAAAATTTTGCTACTGTTGGTAATGATTTTTTTGTTCATTATAATGAGGTATCAGAAAAGCCACATTTTATGAGTCTAAATTTTGATTTTTCATTGGTATTTCAACATGTTGATATAAGTTATGCTACATCTTCAATATCATCTTGTATAAATAATGTATTAAAACAACATTCAGATTGGGGGTTAGGAAGTATTTTAGGATTTGATAGTAAAAAAATAGTAAACTCTCATATTCAAACAAATTCTAATAGTAGCGAATTATATTTTTATCATGATAATACACAAAAATTACCTGTTGCAGATGGAGTAATAATACCAAACAATAAAATAAACTTAAATTATAATCAATTTATATATTTAGAAATTGATAAATTTAATAGTGCTGATGAAATAGAACCATATAAAACAGATAGTATAAATAATACAAATTCAGGAAGAGTAAATTCATATTTTGCTAAAATACCAATTAAAAAATCGATACATAATGAAGGATTTTGTTGTAAAGATGAGTTTTTAGACAATATAAGTTATTATCAACCAGCAATAGATAAAATAAGTAAATTAAAGATAAAATTTAGATATCATAATGGCGAATTAATAGATTTGGGTAATAAAAGTATATGTTTTTCATTAGAGATAAATCAAATAAGAAATGAATTAAAAGATTATAAGGTAAGAACACCATTTAGAGTATAAAAAAAATTGATTATAATATAAAATTTATATAATAATCAAATAAACTAAATAAAATGTGGTTTGATGGAGAATATATACCACATAACATAAATGAGGATTTATACAATATTATAAATGAGACAGGTGCAACTATTCAAGTAGATGAGGCAACAGGAAAAACATGTAGTATTGATGAAGTAATGAAAAGAGTTTTAAACAGTATTCCAGGAGAAAATTATAAAGAAAAACTGGAATATTTATCTAAATGTAATTGTTGTGAAAGGCATAAAAAAAATAAACCAGTCAAATTTGAGAAATGGATTGAATTACCAGTAAATAATACAGAAGAAAAAACTTGTCCTTGTGAATGTCGACATGTAGCAAGATTTATTTGTCGTCAGCATCCAGACTATTAAGTTGTTTATAACAGTCCTCACAAACAGGAATATATTCTTTTGAACCAATTAATACTAATTCGTCTCCACCAAAAAGTCTATGAGTAAAAACAGATTTTTTTTTACATTTATTATTAGCACATTTACCATTTAATTGATATACAATATTAGCGAAAGGTTTTAAGTCAAGTAGTTGTCCGAATTGTTTGCGTTTATAATCATAATCTAAACCACATAAGATAACATTTTTTTCTAAAATTTTGGTAATATATAAAATGTTATTTTTTAAGTTTTCAAAAAATTGTGCTTCATTAATAAATATATAATCACAATTGTTATGTAAATCATAATTTTTTTGTAAAAATTCACCTAAATCACTAACATAAATAGCATCAATTGATAAATTATCGTGAGAAATAATTTTATTATTGGTATTATGATATCTATTATCAGTAGAATGATTAATTGCTAAACAATTATGCTTTTTTTTTAATTGATTATATCTTTCAATCAATTTAGTAGTTTTACCAGAAAACATAGGACCAATAATTAATTCAATCGACATTCTATTAAATATAGATAAAATATTAACAAATTTTTATTTCAATTTAAAATAAAAAAAATCAATATAAATTTTTATTTTAAATCATCAATTGCTTTCCATAAATTATAAAAATCTTGATTACTAAATTTCTTACCGTCAATTAATAGAATACCATTTTGAAATTCTTCTATCCTAATTAATTCTTTTTTCATAGAAGATAATGGTCTTGAATATTTTTTAGGTCTAGATAAAGCTTTATCCCAAAATTCTTTAGAGTATAATTGAATAGCATATTGACGATAAAATTGATCATCAAATATTTTATATGTATCAGCATTTATAATGGAAAAATTAAGTAGATCTTGAAAATCTAAATGAAGACCTATATGTCTAATCATATCAGAATTTAAATTAAACATATTATTTATTAAGTAATATATTTAATTATTTTTTTATTCAATTTTTAATCATATATTATATGTTTCTTTAATCCATTTTTTAAAATATTCCAATGAACAAGTATTGTAATCACCTTCAAATTTATTTAATTTTAAGAATTGAGGTTTTCGCATTTTTTCAGTTTTATAAAATATATAATTACCATAACGACCTTTGCGAATACTTAAATTATCATCTATTCTTCTAATTAAGGAGTTTTGTCCTGATTCAGTATTTTGAAGAATACTAATAGCATCTTCTAATTCTATATTTTTCAAAGGAACATTAATTTTAATTCCATTTAAACTTTTATTAACATCTCCCCAAGTAAGATAAAAACCATATCGTCCTTTTTTTAAATAAACCTCTTTATCCTTGTATTCACCTAATAATTTATTATTATCTTCTTTTAATACTATAATTTCGTCTAATTTATATTCATTGTTTTTTAATTTTTCAAGATCAATATCTGGTTTAACACCATAAAATCCAGCTGTTCCATCTTCTTTTTCAAATTTAATAACTGGACCATTTTTAGAAATTAAATATGTGTGTTTATTATCAATTTTAATATTTAATTTTTCAAAAGAGTTGCCAGTTTTTTCCATTAGTGAATTATCTTTAATTAAATTGTCTATAAATGTATCACATTCACTACATAATTCATAATATTTTTTATTACCTTTTGCAATCATATCAAGTTGGTCTTCCATATTTTTAGTATAATCATATTGAAATAAGTCATTAAAATATTTAATAAGAAATTCAATAACAAATATACCAATTTGTGTAATAACTAATTTATTTTTTTCATTTCCAAATGTTTTTTCTCCTCTTTCTTCTTTAATATCACCATCTTCTAGTATATAATCTATTACTTGAAGTTTTTTACCTTCAATATTTTCTTTTTTAACATAATCTCTTTCTTGTATCTTATCAATCAAACTACTAAATGTAGAAGGTCTTCCAATACCTTTACCTTCTAGTAATTGAACTAATCTGGCTTCTGTATAATGTGATTTTAAATCTTTTAAAGTTTGTTTTGAGTATATTTTTTTTGGGTTGATACTCCCTTCTTTTATACTTTTTAAAAATAAGTAATACTTATCTTCTTCTATTCCCTGAACTGCTTTCCATCCGGGAAATATATTTTCTTCTGCTGTATATTTGTAAAAATGTTTTTCAGGAGCACTAATTTTAATAATTAATTGTTTATATAATGCTGGTGCCATCATACTTTCAAGAGTATTATTCCATATTAATTTATATAATTTTCTATGTCTTGGTGTAAATACATCTTCATCTTCTGGTATTTTTTCAACTAAAATATTAGTAGGACGAATGGCCTCATGAGCCTCTTGTGCGTTATTATCAGACTCTTTCTTTTTTTTAGTTTTTTTTTTCTTTTCTTCCTTTTTATCTTCTTTATTTAATGATTGAGTAATAGAATTAATATTAGGATTAATATAATTTTCATCATAATTATCAATAATATAATTTTTACCAGTTTCTATAAATTCTTCACTATATACTTTACTATCGGTTCTCATATATGTAATATAACCACCTTCATATAACTTTTGTGCTAAAGACATTGTTTCTTTGGGAGAAATATGTAAATTATTGTTAGAACTTTGTTGTAATCCAGAAGTAGTGAATGGTTGTGGTGGATTTTTTTTAACTTCTTTTAATTTTTCTTTAAATAATTCGTGTTGAAATTCTTTTGATAATTCTAAAAATTTTTTAATTTCATCATGTGAATTATGATTATGATTAAGAGCGAAAGGAATATTTTTGCTTGTGAAATTACCTATTGTATTAAAACTTAACTTTCCAGGTGATTCTTTAATTTCTTTATAATTATCATAGACTAATCTTAGAGCTGGGCTTTGGCATCTTCCTGCAGATAAAGAATTTTTAGTATTAGCTACAATATGTTTCCAAAGTAAAGGAGATAGTTTAAATCCAACAATTAAATCTAATATTTGGCGACCTTGTTGTGAATAAACCATATCCATATTAATTACAGTTGGATTAGCGATAGCATTTTTAATTGCTTTTTCAGTAATTTCGTGGAAAATAATTCTTTTAGTTGTATTAGGGTCTAATTTAAAAACATTACAAATATGCCAAGCAATAGCTTCTCCTTCTCTATCATCATCAGAAGCTAATATAGTTTCTTTGGCATTTTTAATAGCTTGTTTAATTTTGCTAATTTGTGATTTTTTAGAATCAATAACATCAAACGTGGGTTTAAAATTATTTTCAAAATCAATTTGTTTAAGATTAGATAAATGTGTAATATGTCCAAATGAGCCTAAAACTTTATATCCAGGACCTAAAAATTTTTCTATTTTTTGGCATTTAGCGGGTGATTCAACAATAAGTAAGGTGTAACTCATAAATATATTTGGAGTTATGTGTTTAAATAATAAAATTTTCAATTTTAAATAAAAATTTTATTATTTATTTTTTATTTCTATTGCGTCTGTTACGTCTAGTGCGTCTGCGTGATTTTTTTCCACCATATGTATCTCGTTGAATAAATTGTCTAGCTTTATTTCCAATATCAGAAAAAAATTCATTCATTCTTCCATCTATTCTTTCTAATAATTGAGGAGCAGGAACATTTACATTAATTCCACCTTTTTGTTTTCTTCTTCTAGTTCTATTTTTATTTCTTCTTGTAAGTTTTCTTGCCATTTATATTATAATAATAAAAAAAATTTATGATTCACCATTAATTAATTCGCCATTAATTAATTCGCCATTAATAAATTCTAAAGCTCTTTTTGAGGTTTTTTCGCGATAATTTTTACGAAGTTTGGGAATGCTATTTTCGGTATCAAATTTCCAATCTTTAAAGTTCATAGATTCTCTTTCAGCAGTTCCCCATAATCCAAGTTTAATAGCAACTTCTCCCCAAAGATCGTCTAAAATATCGGGATGGCCTACACCTTCGGACATTTCATCAGAAATATCTTCACCATTAATTTCTAATTCTTGCCATTCAGGTAAGGGAACTTCGGTTTTGTATAATTTTTCAGCTCTAAGAACTAATACAGGATAATCTACATCAACAGCTGGTTTATGAACACCATTATAATCTATGGAAGGGATGCATATAGGGTCGACTAAAACAGCACTATTAATTTTGTCGGTTTCTAATACTTCTGGATTAAATGATGAATGAGACATATAAGCAATAGTATCAACTTTTAATGTATTAACAACATCAGCAATATCTTTTGGTGTGATTGGATTTAATCCATCAATTGTAACAACAGACATAGTTTTTTTTAAGTTATCTATAAGTTCATTATAGAAATGTCTTGGCATTGTGCCGTATAATCCAGTGGAAAAAAGTAAAGGAGGACCATTTCCATCAATAGTGAGTGTTTTACCAGATGAAAGTCTAATAGTAGGTTTGATGAAATTTCCAACATTAAAGAAAGCATTGGCAGTGGCTAAAGTAATAAAAATTAATTTTGATAACATTTTTATAATATTTAAAAATATAATATTTTTGGATAAATTAAAATATATTTAATTTTGTAATTTTTTAAAATCTTTATATGATATATTTTTTTGTTCAGATAGTTGTGGGGGTTTTTTCTTAGTTTTTTTTTTACGTTCATTATTTTCTATTTTATTTTGGTGTCTCATAGCACTGTCTATGTAAAGTTCTTTTAAGTATTTACCAACTAAATAAGAACCTTCATGTTGATTTAATTCTCCATCTTCTATTCTTTTTAAAATATTCAAGAAATTATCCATTATAGATAGATTTAATGTATCATTTTTAATTTTATTATATATATCAGTATAATTATTAAATAAAAAAGCGCATTGACTAACACACATTTTATCAAACTCATTAGGATTAGATTTAGCAAGGCGTTCATATTTTTTTTTTAAAAAAACAATTTGTTTAATATCATTTCTAATAAGAGTACTTTGTTTTTTATTGCGTATATCATCTGTGACATCCTCTGTATCATTAGCATTAATAAGATTTTTAAGATCCAGTCTTTGTTGATCATCTAACACACTCATTTTATATATATAATTTATTATCTAATATTATTTAATTTATAATATTTATAAATAATATAATGAAAATACAAAGTTTATTGAATAAAATATTAAATAGATCAAATTATAGTTACATAATAAATTTTTTAATAGGATTAACATTATTATTTTTATTTTTAGGAAATTATAATTTAGTATTCAAAGAAGGTTTAACATCAGAGGAGGAAATAAAAAAATTCACAGATGCGAGAGATGCTGTTGAAAAAGAATCAGATAAAACAAAAGATTTAAATAATCATTATAAAAGAGAAGAAATAAAAAGAAGAAATAATGAACATTTAGGTTTTAGTGGAAAATTAGAAGATGATGTAGTAGAAGGATTTGATGAATGTGCTTCAAATTTCAGTAATCTAGGTGTAGAGGGAAATAATGCGAATTTAATGGTAAATAGTCAATGTGAAACAATTAGAACTTTAAAAAATAAGAATAAAAGTGTTTTAAAAGAAACACATAAAAATGTGAAATAGTATATAAATTAAATAATAAATATATAATTAAATTCTATATTTATTATAAGTATATTTTAATTATGGGAGCATTTGGTAATTTTGGAAACGCAATATTAATATTATTTATATTTTCTATTTTAAACAGTTTAATGTCAGTATCAATTGGAATTTCAAATATAAAGAGACACTGGGAAGACTATAAATGTAATCCTGGAATTATGCCACTGGCAGGTGTTTTTGGACATGATCCAGCAGAAAATTATAAAGAATGTATAAAAAAAACTCAAACAGGTTATATGTCTCAATTTTTAGATCCAGTATATGAATCATTAAATTATTTTGCTGAGAGTGGTTCAATATTTACAGAAATCTTTGAGCGGATGAAACTTTTTGGAAATCAGCAAGATTTAAATACAGCGGATTTTGCAAATGTAGCTGGTGCGAGGTTATATGGTGTAGCGGGAGCATTAAATGAAATATTTATAAGCACAGTAGATACATTTAGTAAATTAACATCAACAGTGACTATATTATTTTATGTTGTTCAATCAGCATTAGTTACTGCTGGTAACTCTTGGAATGAATTACCTGGAACTATGATTAAGATAGCTACGTTAGGCGCAATTAGATAAATAAAAAATTTATTATTTAATATATTAATAATTTTTTTATAAATTATTAATTATAGGATTATATATTAACATGGCAACTAACAATATTGAAGATATAAAATTAGATAAAAAAATAAAAAATGTTTTTGATAATATGTCTTTTAATGAACAATATAATATGGATATATGGATTACAATAGTTGTTATACTAGTTGTAGTGCTTATAGCTTTGTATTATTTTATATTAAATTCTGTTAAATCAAATAGACCAGTGTGGGAAGCAAATAAATGTAATCCTTTTTTAATGCCATTTGCTTCAATTATAAATAGTGAAGATGGTTCTTTTGATTCAAAATATACTGAAAATAATATGAAAACTTGTTTTAATGATTGGGCAAAAAATATAACAGATGATATACAAAATCCATTAACCGATATATTTAATTTGTTTAGTGGTGTTTTATCAAGTCTTTCTACATTAGCAAGTTCTTTTATGCAAAATTTATTACATTTAGCAAATGTATTATTGGGATTATTTATAGAGTTTATAAGAAGATTATTTGTAATTTTTGAAAAAAATGTAACAATTATAGGAGCTATAAATGATTTTATTGCTCATGTATTAGGTTTTATTGCTATAATTTATTATAAATTAATATTAGTAGTTGATAGTATTAAATTAGTTTTTCCAATGATGGCTTTAGCATTTTTAACTGGGGTAGTAGTTCCTTCAATAGTAGCAGTAGTAATAGCAATAGTAATATTAATGGTATTTTATGCATTAGCTATGATACCATTTATAGGTTGGACATTTTCAGCATTAATACCTCCACAAATAGTAATTGTAATAATTTTAACAATATATAGTTTACTAATGCTTACTTTATATATTATATTTGCTTCTGCTTGTACTGGTGCATTAAAAGATATATTAAGTGATTTAAGTGAAGCAAAAGATTATCCTAGTAGTATGCCTCGTCCTCCATCAGGACCACCAGGTTTTTAATTTTTTTTTAGATTATAATATTTTAATAATTTAATGATAATTATTAAAATAACATTAATAATACTTTTAATAATGGTTTTATTTTTTTATATAAATAATAAAATAACATATGAAAATTACAGAAATTTAGAATTTAGTGAATTTAATAAGATACCAAATAATTTAAATGAAATATTTAAAATTACAAATTTAAATTTGAACGCATATCCAAATGTAAAAGTTAAAGGTGGAGAAGAATTATTTAAAGATAATAAATTTTTACCAGAATGTTGTATATATTATTCTGATTATTCTACTGATAAAGGTTGTCCTTGTATAACAGGAGAACAGCAAGGCTATTTATTAAAAAGAGGAAATAATAGAAATACAGATTCATTTATAGAAGGAAAATATGAAAAAACATTATTTTTTTCACCATCTAATACATTTAAACAAGATAAAGAAAATATATTCATAAAACATGATTTATATTTTAAAAAAGATGAAGAACCGTTAAGTGATGCTAGTAAAAATTATGTTTATTCAAAATTATATGAATTAAAAAGATAAATTTTTATAATATATTCATATGATATATAAAGTATGAATATATCAGACAATTTTATAAGAGGCAGTATAGTTCTTATTTCAATAATTATATTAATATTAGGTGGTTCAATACCAAGATATGATTCATTATATGCAGCTCCATTTCAACCAAAACCTATTGCTTTTAGTATATGGATATTAATTTACTTATCATTATTTGTTATGGCATTCAAATTATTTAATTTAAAGAAATATCCAATGATAAATTATATAGTAGGTTTCTTATCTTTATCTTTATTATTTGGTGGTGGTTGGGGATTAACAGTATTAGATTACCCAATAGTTTCATCAATAATGTTATACATATCTGCTTTATGTGCGATAATATCAACTGGTTTGTTGAAACCTAATTTAAAAACTATTGATGGCTGGTTAATATCGTTAGGTCCATCTTTATTGGCTGGTTGGTTAAGTTTAGCGAGTGGATTAGGATTTTCAGTAGCTGCGAATTCAATTAATATGAGTGCACCAAATTGGATTTTATTACCTACAGGATTATTAGCATCATTAGCATCAATTTATTCAGGAACACCTGGTGTAGGATTAGCATTATTATGGGGTGGTTTATATAGTAAAAAAAATTGGGTAACAAATAGCTTAATAATTGTTGCAATAATATCAATAATATCAAGTATGAATAAAGGTTTAAAAAATAAATAAAAATAAATAAAAATAAATAAATAATTATTTAAATATTTAAAAATATTTAAATAAATACTATAAATATAGGTAATATATATGTATAATATTTATTATTTATTAGTTTATGCGTTAAATTTACAACATATATACTTCAGACCTCAAATAATAAATAGAAATTTACTACAAAATAATATTAGATTAAGAGAAAATAAATGTATTATGAATTTAAATGAATATAATAAAACATTAGAAGAAAATTACAATGCTTCATTTAATTATGTAAATTCAATAGATTTTGATGAAAATCAAAATTTATGGATAGTAGATATAGATACTGATAAATATATAGAAGATGAACAAGAAAAATTAAATGAAAATGCAATAAATAAACAATTAGAAACAGAAAATAAATTTCCATCATTTTATGAATTTATAGAAAAAAGAAAAATAAAAAAAGAACTAATGGCTGAATATAGAAAAAGATTTATAGAAGGTGATAATGCAGAAACAGAAAAATTAAGAAATAATGAAATAGATAAACTAAGAAATAGAACCTTAGTATCAAAACAAGAATTAGAAATGATTCAAAATATAAGTATGAAATCATTATATGATTTTTTAGAAAAAAAAGATAATGAAGCTTTAAATAAATTAGATAAAAGTAAAATAGATAATAGAAATAATAAAAAAACTGAAATAGGTTTAGAACCACAATCAAATAATTTAAAACTTTTAACATCATTAGGTTCAATAGAATGGGCAAAAAATTGGATATATGATATGGTGCATTATAATTCTGTAAGTTATCCACGTTTTATGTATTATGATATGTTTTGTATGAAAGATTTTGCAAAAGTTAATGACACAGATTTATATTTTTATATTGGATATTTTCCAAGTGATGTAAATTTAAATAATGGTCCATATTATATTGGTGCTTTTGAATTAATACCAAAAGATAGAGAAATTCAAACACATTTAATTATACAGAATCCAAATTATTGGATTGATACAAATAAAAATGATGATAAAATTATAAAATTTAAAAAAGAATTAGAGAAAATGACGATGGAAGCAGGTGTATTCTTTAAATTCAGTAAATTACAAAATACTACAAATCAGCGTTATTATTATTCTTGGTTATATGAGGAGGATTAATAAGAATATATATTATTATAAAAAAATAATATATATTAGATTTAATTAAAATCAATTATACATACCATAAGGCATTGTATCTTTTGATTTATTAATTAAATTATCAACAATTTCGCGTGTAATTTTAATTGGGAATGTAACTTTATCTTTAAGTTTAAGTGAGTTTTCAAATAAATTAACATCCGGTTTCATAAGACGATATAAATTTAATTTAGTATAAATGATTTCAAAACATCTTTTAAGATTTCTAACACCAGCTTCTTTCTCAGTAAAATCATTAATAACATATTCTATAATTTCGTCAGTAAATACAACATCCTCTTTTTCAAATTTGGCTTGTTTATAGACATTAGGAATAAGATAATCTTTTGCAATAATCATTTTATCTTTTGTTTTATAACCAGCTGTTTCTATTTTATACATTCTGTCTTTAAGAATGGGATTAATTTTTTTTTCATCATTATAACTGAATATATAAAGAGCTTTTGACATATCTAGACTAATTTCTGACATATATTTATCAGTAAAGTTAGTATTTTGAGTACTATCTGTTAAATGTGTTAATACGCCAATAACTTCTTCTCCTTTTGGCGATTCACTAACTTTATCAAGTTCATCAAATAATATAACAGGATTCATACATCCTGCTTTAATTAATATGTCTATAATTTTACCATATTTACTGCCTTCATATGTATAATCATGACCATCTAAAAAGCAAGAATCACCACAACCACCTAATGCTATAAGTTCAAATGGGCGATTAAGAATTTTACTAATTCCTTCTTTAATAAGAGTAGTTTTACCAGTTCCAGGTGGTCCTTTAATTCCTATGGCACTACCTATTGCGCTAGGATTAACTAACCAAAGTCCAATTAGTTGCATAATTTGAATTTTAGCATCATCTAATCCATATACGACGTCGTCTAATGTTTTTTTAGCATTTTGCATAAAGTCGTGGCATTTATCAACACCATCAACAAATGATATAGGTAAATTATTATATTTATTAAATGGAATTTTAATAAAAGAATCCACCCAAGATTTAACTTTATAAAATTCACTATTACCAAATCCACTACCCATAGATCTTAGTAAATTAATTTTCTTTAAAGCACATGCTTTATAAGAATTTGGAATATTAAGATTAATTAAATGAATAATATAAGGTGTTTCTATGGTAGATAATTTTTGAATTTTATTTAATTTTTTAATAGCATTAAGTTGTTGTTTTTCAGTCATTTTTTTTTTAAAATAGTCAGACTCTTTTTGTTCATCTTCAAGTATAGAGTTGAATTTTTTATAATTTTTATTAGAAACAGATATTGGTGGGGGTTGTTCATTATTTGTATCATCAATAATTATATTACAATTTTGTTTATTTTTTTTAGACTTATTTTTATTATCATTATCTTCTTCTCCTTCTTCTTCATCTTCTTCTTCTTCTTCTTCATATTCTTCTTCTTGATATTGATTTTCATAATCTTCTAAATTATTATAGCTATAATTATCTGTAAGAGGTTTATCATAATTAATTATATTATTTTTACCATCTTTTAAGTTTAAAATAATGTTAATATTTTTATTATTATTAT
>CETI01191492.1_pt1 | contig 15797 bp, 15 predicted proteins | sample 361441 | NCBI WGS metagenome assembly CETI01 (sample SAMEA2622478, study PRJEB7988) | marine metagenome | biome: marine biome (ENVO:00000447); feature: deep chlorophyll maximum layer (ENVO:xxxxxxxx); material: "saline water (ENVO:00002010), including plankton (ENVO:xxxxxxxx)" | depth 90 m | reverse complement strand
TATCGAATAGTAACGAAGGAGAATTGTTATTTACTAAAAAAAATAAATTAGTTTTATCAGTGTAAATTCCATCATTATTCTGTATTAAGGCATTACCAAGTGCATAATGATCAAAATAATATGTATGAGTTATAAAAATAGAAGAAAGGATTAAAAAAAAGAATATAATGATATTGTTTATAATTTTTATATTTTCCATTGATGTTGTATTATAGAGCATATTATTTAAGTTGGTACTTATTAAGTATAGATAATTATAAGTAAATAATAACTATGAAATTAAAAAAAAAAAATAATTTTTTAGAAAAGTATTTTAGAGATTTATCTAAAGTTATAATTCCAGACAAGAATTGCTTAAAAAAATTAGAAAAAGTTAAAAATTTAATTTTTGCTGTATCAAAAAAAAAGGGTAAAGTTTTAATATTTGGCAATGGTGGAAGTTCTGCAATTGCAAGCCATGTAAGTGTTGACTTAACAAAGAATGCAAGAATACGGGCTGTAAATTTTAATGAAGCAGATTTAATTACATGCTTTTCTAATGATTATGGTTATGAAAGATGGATTGAGAAAGCAATAGATTTTTACGCAGATAAAAAAGATATTATTATTCTTATATCATCTAGTGGACGTTCACCAAATATGATTAAAGCTTGCAAGTTAGCAAATAAAAAAAGATTAAAAGTAATTTCATTTACAGGTCATAAAAGAAATAATCCACTTTCAAAGATAAGCAACATTAGTCTTTGGGTAAACAGCAAAGCATATAATTTTATTGAAAATACCCATCAAATTTGGCTCTTAGGTTTATGCGATTTAATTATTGGAAAAAGAGAGTATTCTGCTAAGAGAAAAGATTAATAAATATCACTATGAATTTTTAAAGGATTCAAAATTATGCGTGTCGTTGATTTTATAGTAAAATTTTTAAAAGAAAAAAAAATTAACGATATCTTTATGTTAACAGGCTATGGTGCAATGTATCTTAATGATGCAGTAAAAATAGCTGGTATAAAATATTACGCTACGAGAAATGAAGCTACTGCCCCAAGTATGGCAAGTGCTTATGCAAGATTAAAAAATAAAGTTGGTGTCGCTTGTGTAACTGCTGGCCCTGGAGCTACTAATGCATTACCTGGATTAGCTGAAGCATATGTTGACTCATCACCAATTGTTATTCTGTCTGGGCAAGTTGATTACAAACAAACCACTCATAGTACTCAATCAAGTAAAATAAGATCTTTTGGGACAGCTGAAATTAATATTATTCCAATAGTCAAACCTTTAACTAAATTTGCTGAAATTATTAAAAATCCAAATGATGTAAAATATATATTAGAAAAAGCTTTTCACTACGCTGCCTCAGGCAGAAAAGGTCCTGTATGGATTGATATTCCTTTGAATGTTCAGAAAACAGAAATAAATGAGAAAAAATTAAAAAGTTTTAAACCAAAAGAAAATAATTTTATTAACTCTAAAAGTAAAATTAACAAAGATTTGGATAAAATATTTAATTTAGTTCAAAAATCAAAATATCCAATTTTAATTCTAGGTCATGGAGTCAAACAAAGTAATAGAATATCAGAAATAAAAAAGATTATAAATTTGTTAAAAATTCCAGTAATTTTTACAAGATTTACTAATGATCTAATTTCACATGATAAAAAATTTATCTACGGAATTTCAGGAATAAAAGGAACCAAGTACACAAAAAAGATTATGAATAAAGCTGATCTAGTCATTTCATTTGGCTGTAGATTTGCTCCTCAATTTGTGGGACATGAATTTAAAGCGCTATCTAAAGCAAAAGTAATATCTGTAGACATAGAAAAAGATGAATTAAAGAAGAAAGGTCAAAAAATTGACTATCCTTTAAATTACGATTTGAATAATTTTATACCTCTATTTTTGAAATATTTTAAAAAAAAGAAAAATAAAAAATTTGAATATTGGAACAATCTTTGTGAAAATTTCAAAAAAGAAAATCCAATCGAGACGAGTATTCCCAATATAAAAAAAAATGGAAAACTAATGGACCTTTACTTCTTTATGGATAGACTTGGAAAAATATCCTCAAAAAAAAATATACTTATCACTGATGCAGGTTCTAATTATTATATAGGAGGACAAGTATGGAATTTTCAAAAAGAGCAGAAAGAGGTTGCCTCATATACAAATGCAGCTATGGGTTTAACTATTCCGCTGGCCATTGGGGCAGCTGTAGCTGAACCAAATTCAACGATTTTAGCAGTCACAGGTGATGGATCTTTAGAATTGAATATTCAAGAACTTAAAACTATTTCTCATAATAAATTTAATATCAAGTTATTTGTGATAAATAACGGGGGCTATGTTTCTATGCATAATTGGGCTGATACAGTTTTTAAAGGTAGAAGAGTAGATAATCCTACCGATACAGGGGATGGAACTTTAAATTTAAAAAAAATTGCTAATGCTTTTGATATGGAGCATTGTTTGATATCTAATTCAAAAAACTTAGATAAAAATTTAAAAAAGATTAATAACATAAAAAAACCATTATTTGTTGAAGTATTAACAGACAATAAACAAATAATTTATGATGCTTACCAGGATTATTAGATTAATTATAACTTATGTCACTTGATATTTTGTTTATTCACCCCAATGCCTCAAAAAAAATTTATCAAGGTTTGAGCAATGAACATTCTGCTATCGAGCCTCCTATTTGGGCGGGCATGTTGGCAAATCATTGTAGAAACAAAAATAATAAAGTTAAAATTTTGGACTGTGAAGTTGAGAAGCTTGATTATATTACTAGTGCACAAAAAATTAAAGATATTAAACCTCGTATAGCTTGTTTTGTTGTATATGGACAACAACCATCAGCATCATCTCAAAATATGGAAGGAGCAGTTGCAACGGCTGAAGAATTAAAAAAGTTAGACTCTGAAATTAAAGTTCTTTTTGTTGGAGGTCATGTTTCAGCACTACCAACAGAAACTCTTACAGCAGAAGAGTCAATTGACTTTGTAGCTTTAAATGAAGGTGTTTACGCTATATCAAGCTTATTAAAAGTTGAAAATTTAAATGAAGAAAAATATCTAAAAAAAGTTAAGGGTATTGGTTTTAGAAATAATGATAATCAAATAACTATAAATGAATCAGAAATTATTGTTCCTAAAAAATTATTAGATATAGATTTACCAGGTGTTGCTTGGGATTTGTTACCACCACTTAAAGAATATAGAACTGCAGGTTGGCATTCTTGGTCAAATAATTCTGAAAAACAACCTTTTGCTGCTTTATACACAAGTCTTGGATGTCCTTATACTTGTTCATTTTGTATGATAAATATTATCAATAGAACAGATCAATCAGAAAGTATTTCATCTCAGGATTCAAACGTTTTTAGATGGTGGAAACCAGAATTTATAATTAAACAATTTGATTATTTTGCAGAACAAGGTGTCAAAAATATAAAGATTGCTGATGAACTATTTGTTCTTAATCCAAATCATTTCATAAAAATATGTGACATGATTATTGATAGAAAATATGATTTTAATATCTGGGCTTATTCAAGAATTGACACATGTAAGCCATTGTATTTAGATAAATTAAAAAAAGCTGGAGTTAATTGGCTTGGATTAGGAATTGAAAATCCAAGTTCTGTGATTAGAAAAGAAGTTCACAAAGATGCTTTCAAAAATGTAAAAATTATAGACATCATAAATTCTATAAGAGATGCAGGAATAAATGTAGCAGCTAATTATATATTTGGCCTGCCTGAGGAAACACAAGAAAGTTTAGAGTTTACTTATAATTTTGCAGAAGAAACAAATACTGAAATGGTAAATTTTTATAGTGCTATGGCTTACCCAGGAAGCCCGCTATATCTAGAATCAAAAAAAAATAATATTTTACTACCAAGAACTTACTCAGGATACAGTCAACATTCTTATGATACTCAAAATTTACCTTCAGCACATTTATCTGCTTCAGATATTTTAGCTTTTAGAGATGAGGCTTGGCATAAATATCATACAAATCCAAGATATTTAAAATTGTTAGAAAATAAATTTGGAATGAATGCTGTAAATAATCTAAAAGAAATTACTAAAATAAAATTAAAAAGAAAATTATTAGGTGATTAATTATAATAAAAAAAACTTTTTGCTTGATGTTTTTAAAAAAGCATCAATATGTAGACATTTTGAAAATGAGGTTTATAAAAGAGTAACAGCAAAAGAAATTAATTTTCCTGTATACCTTTCAGCAGGTCAAGAATATGCACCAGCTACTATTGCTGAAATTGTTAAACAAAAAAATCTTAAACCACTTATTTTTGGACAACATCGTGGACATTCAATTTTCCTATCTTTCGGTGGCAATATCGTAAAATTGATAAAAGAACTCAGAGGAAAAAGGGATGGTTGCACTTATGGCATGGGAGGATCTTTATCAATTCATTCAACTCAAATTAACATGTACGGTCACGATGGATTTATGGGGAGCAATGCATGTATAGGTGCTGGAGCTTGTTTTTCCTCAAACAAACCTACTATAATATTTATTGGCGATGCAGCTTTAGAGGAAGATTATGTTTTAGCAACTTTAAGTTGGGTAGCAAAAAAAAACTTGCCTATTCTATTTGTTGTTGATGATAACAATTATGCTGTTCTAACAAAAAAAGAAGAAAGGAGAGATTGGAATGCAAAAGAATTAGCTAAGGCATTTAAAATTGAGGCTCATGATATAAAAGATGAACCAAAAAAAATATTTCAAAATCTTAATAAGAATTTATTTAAAAGACCAATGTTAGTAAATATTCATACCAATAGAATTTTTTGGCATGCTGGAGCAGGAAAAGATAGAGCTAATGTTTTTGATAGATATTTACAACAAAAAAATCAGTTGGGAAAAAAAGCAGAATTAGTTGATATTCAAGTTAAAAAAAAAATAAAACTGTTATGGGCAAAGAATTAAGAGAAACAATAAAAGAAATCACTTATAAACATTTAAAAAAAAATAAGAGCCAAGTGTTTGGTCAAAATCTAACTGGAGTAGGTTGGGTTGCTGGAACCCTACCTAAACTATTTGAAAAAGATGGTGTAATTGAATTACCAATGGCTGATGTTGCTGGGGGAGGAATAGTTACAGGTTCAGCCCTAATGGGAAAGAGACCAATCTATATAATTCGTTATCAAGGTTACAATTGGTTCAATTGTATTTTTATTGTTAATTACGCCTGTAAATCAAATGAGATTTGGAAAATTCCCTGTCCTATGATTATCAGAGGTATAGCATCAGAAGGATCTATTGGACCAGTCGCGGGATCTGCACACTTATCTGTTATCTATAAAATGCCTGGTATCAAAATTTTTTCACCAATGAGTAATAAAGAATACAATAACGTTTATAAAAAATTTATGAATTCAAAAGATGTTTTTTATATTTCAGAACATCGACAAAGTTATTCTAACACAAAAGAATTTAAAAATGAAATTAATGGAAAGAAAGATTTAATATTGATGCCAATATCTGTGACAAGATTTGAGGCTGAAAAAGCTAAGAGAATTTTAGAAAGAAAAGGTTTTAAAATTGGGATAATTCACCTAGTAAATTTAAAACCTTTTCAATTAGAAAAAAAATGGATTGCAGCTATTAAAAAAAGTAAAGCAGGTGTTTTAATGACAGACAATGATTATAATGATGGTATTCTAAGAACCTTAGCACATCAGATTATTGAAAAAACAAATAAAAATGTCTCTGTTTTAGGATTAGAGGATAGGTCTGCAGGACACCACAAAAGGGTTGATAATTTACCCCCGGATCAGTTCAAGATAATGAAAAATGCCATTAGTATAATTAAAAAATTTAAATAAAATGATTATCTCAAAAACACCTTATAGGATATCTTTTTTTGGAGGAGGTAGTGATTACCCCTCATGGTATAATAAATATTCAGGACAAGTTCTTTCAACCACAATAAATAAACACATTTACATAACATGTAGATTTTTACCAAAATTTTTTGATCACAAATATAGAGTTGTATGGTCAAAAATAGAAAATGTTCAGAATATAAAAAATATAAAGCATCCTACAGTTAAAAGTTTATTAAATCATTTAAAAGTTAAAGAGGGTTTAGAAATCCACTATGACGGAGATTTGCCTGCAGCAAGTGGAATGGGATCAAGTTCAGCTTTTACAGTTGGTTTGATCAACAGCCTTCATAGCCTGTTGAATAAAAAAATATCAAATTATGAAATTGCAAAAAAAGCTATTAATTTTGAGCAAAAAATAATGAAAGAAGCTGTTGGATCTCAGGATCAATTAGCGACAGCAATAGGTGGATTTAACAAAATTGTTTTTAAAAGAGGTAATAAATTTGAGATTTCGTCAAAGAAAAATAATATAAATATAAATCGATTGGAGAAAAACTTATTATTAATTTACACTGGAAAAAAGAGAGTTGCTCACGATATAGCAAAAAAGTATTCTGGAAAATTAACCACAGTAAATAAAAGATATATTGAAATTATGATTGATCATGTAAATGAAGGTGAAAAAATTATTAATAGCAGAAATATAGACGATTTTGGTAAATTACTTCATTCAGCTTGGTTAACAAAAAAAAAACTTAGCTCTAGTATTTCAAGTAGAAAAATAGATGATATGTACGATTACGTATTAAAAAACGGAGCTCTTGGTGGAAAATTACTTGGAGCAGGAGGTGGAGGTTTTATTTTATTTTACATGAGAAAAGAATTGAAAAAAAAATTTCTAAAAAATAATAATAGTTTGGTTCATGTGCCTTTTAGATTTTCTAAAAAAGGATCTGAAATTTTATATAAGGATTTAAAAAGATAAATGAATTTTAAACATTCTTTGATGCATAATAATTTCACTCCGAGTGATTTATCGGCTGTAAGAAAATTATTGAGTCAAAAAAATATTGTTTTAACACAATCAAAAGAAGTTGAAAAATTTGAAAAATTATGGTCCAGATGGCTTGGTGTAAAATATTCAACTTTCGTAAATTCTGGGTCATCTGCTAATTATATTTCAATTAAAATTTTACAAATTTTGAATAAGAAAAAATTTAAAAATGAAATTATCATACCCTCTTTAACTTGGGTTTCAGATGTTAATTCAGTCATAATGAATGGTTTTAGGCCAGTTTTTGTTGATATAAATTTATCTAATCTTTCAATGAATCAAGATGAGGTATTAAAAAAAATAAATAAAAAAACCCTAGCAGTTTTTATCACTCATGCGCAAGGATTTAATGGTTTTAGTAATTATTTTTTAAAAGAACTCAAAAAGAAAAAAGTTCATTTAATTGAAGATGTTTGTGAAAGTCATGGTGCTAAACATAATAATAAGAAACTAGGAACTTTTGGTCTAATTTCAAATTTTTCTTTTTATTATGCCCACCATATGACAACAATCGAAGGTGGTATGATATGTACTAATAATAGAGACATATACGAAATTTCAAAAATTTTAAGGTCTCATGGAATGGTTAGAGAATCTAAAAATAAGCTTTATGAAAAAAAAATGATTAAAAAATTTAAAAATTTGTCTCCAAAATTTATTTTTTTATATCCAACTCTAAATTTTAGAAATACAGAAATAGGAGCTGTAATAGGTATAAATCAATTAAAAAAGTTAGATTTTAACAATAAAAAAAGAATATTAAATTTTATTTATTTTTTAAAAAACTTAGATTCAAAAAAATATTTTACAAAATTTGACCTTAAGGGATCCTCAAACTATGCTTTTCCACTAATTCTTAATATCAAAAATTTAAAAATTAGAGATAAATTCGAAAAGTATTTATTGAAAAACAATATTGAATTTAGAAGAGGTAATGCTGGAGGTGGTAATCAATTAAGACAACCATATATCCAAGAGCATATTAAGATTAAAAATTTTTCAAAGTTTAGAAATGTTGAGCACGTGCATTTTTTTGGATATTATATAGGTAATTATCCAAATTTAACAAAAAAAAAAATTAAAAAGATTACTGAAATTTTAAATAGATTTTCATTTCTTTCTAAAGGTAAATAATAAAATATGAAAAAGATCTTAATTACAGGTGGCGGTGGTTATATTGGATCAATGTTGTCCACGGATTTATTAAATCTTGGCCATAAGGTAACTGTGATAGATCTATTGAAATATGACAATAGTTCCTTAAACCATTTGTATATAAACAAAAATTTTAATTTTATAAACGATGATGTTAGAAATAAAAATCTTATTAAAGAGCAGGTGAAAAATAATGAATTTATAGTGCCTCTAGCAGGTTTGGTAGGAGCACCTTTATGTGAAAAAAATAAAACAGAAGCTATTACAACAAATTTAGATGCAATTAAATTAATTTTAAAATTTATAACAAAAAAAAATAAACTCATTTATTTAACAACTAATTCCGGGTATGGGATAGGTGAAAAAGATAAATTTTGTGATGAGGATAGCCCTCTAAAACCAATTTCATTATATGGAAGAACTAAATGTGATGCAGAGCATGAAGTAAGAAAAAAGCAAAATACTGTTTGTTTTAGATTAGCAACCGTATTTGGTGCCAGTTATAGAATGAGAAGTGATTTACTTGTTAATAATTTTGTGCAAAGAGCAGTAAATAAAAATCATATAGATATCTTTGAACCAAAATTTAGAAGAAACTTTATCCATATAAAAGATGTTGTTAAAGGTATAATTTTTTCAATAAATAATTTTAATAAGTTAAAATCGAACGTTTATAATTTAGGCTTATCAAATGCAAATATTACTAAAATTGATTTAGCAAAAAAAATAAAAAAACAATACAAAAAATTAAAGATATCAATTATAAAAGACAAATCTGACCCTGATAAGAGAGATTATTTTGTTAGCAATGCAAAAATTGAAAAAAAGGGTTTTAAAGCAAAAATATCGCTTGATAATGGAATTAAGGAATTAATTCAAATTTTTAAAAATAATAAAAAAAAAATAATTAATAACTATTAATTATGTATTTTACTTGCTTGTAAAAATTTACTTCTGGATAATAAAATCTAATTTTACTTTTCTTTGCAGCCATATAATCTTTCTTACTATCACCAATCATAAAGCTTTTATTTAAATCTAAATCCCAATTAAATTTTATATTTTCAATCATTTTGTTTCCAGGCTTTCTTAATATAGAATTTTTTTTATATTTCTTTATTTTTGCATCTATATGAAATGGAGAAAATTGAACATCATCAAAAAAAATATTTTTCTTTTTTAATTTTTCATTAATATTTTTGTGAAGATTGATAAAATCATCTTCTTTATAAATTTTCTTTCCAATTCCTGCTTGATTAGTAATAATAAAAATATAATAATTTTTTTTTGTTAAATATTGTAAACCTTTAATGACACCTTGTCTGAATTTAAATTTTTTAATTTTATGAACATAACCATAATCAAAATTTACGACTCCATCTCTATCTAAAAAAACTGCTGGTTTATAAAATTCTTTTCTTAGTTTTGAATTAGCTAGTTTTAAAAAATATCTGGATCCAATATCTATGAAAAAATTATTGAAATATTTACCTTGAATTTTTTTTGAATTTATTAATTTTGGTAAAATTTCATTTTCGAGAGATACTTTATTATTTTTAATATATTTAAATATTTCCTTTTTAAAAAAATAAACTCCCCCATTCATCATCGAACTATTTTTTGCAGAGAATAATAATTTATTTTTAATTGTTAAATTGAATAATTTTTTACTTTTTTGATTTTTATTTTTTGTTAATGCTACAATTCCTACCTTATTTTTGTCTAAACTTGATATAAGTGAATTTAAATTAATATTAAATACTGTATCTCCATTAAGCAATATAAAATCATTAACTTTAATTTTTTTAAGGTTAAATAAAGCTCCTCCGGTACCCAAAAGCCTTTTTTCTTTAATGCATATAATTTTTGTTAAATTTTTCAATTTTTTATTAAATTTTTCAAAAAAAATTTTATTTTTAAATCCACAAAGAATTATAATTCTTTTAAAATTAAATTTACTATGACAATTTAATAAATATTGCATAAAATGTTTATTATTGAATTTAATCATTGGTTTAGGATATTTACCTAAAAAATCTTTTATTCTTGTGCCTTTTCCGCCTGCTAAAATTACTAAATCTATGTTTTGAAAATTATATGAATCTGGCATTTTGTTTAATTATAAGTTAAATATTTCACATGAAATTACTTTCTATAGTTTTCTCATTCAAAAATGAAGAAAAAAACCTTAAAGAATTAATTGAGAGAACTTCAAAATCATTGTCAGAGATAACAAGTTGGAAATATGAGATGATATTTGTGAATGATTGCTCTACTGATAAATCGGAGCAAATTTTATTAGATTTACAATCAAAATACCCAATAACTATAATTAATATGTCAAGAAATTTTGGCGTTGGCCCTTGTGTATTAGCAGGATTTAAACATTCTAAAGGAGATGCAATAATCTATATTGACTCTGATCTTCAAGATCCTCCTGAGGTAATTAAAGAACTTATTAAAGAATACGAAAAAGGTGCAGAAGTGGTTCATACTGTTAGATCCAAAAGATTGGGAGAGTCTAAGATTAAGATGTTTTTGACTGTGATAGCTTATAAAATTATTAATTATTTTTCAGATATTCCATTGCATGTTAATGCAGGTGATTTTAAATTAATTTCAAGAAAAGCTTTGGATAAAATTTTAGAGCTTAAAGAATTTAGACCTTACATTAGAGGCTTATCTGTATGGGTTGGTTTTAGACAGGCAAAAGTATATTATGTAAGAGAACCAAGATTATCTGGTAAATCAAATTTTTCAATTTTTGGGCCAGGACCAGTCAATGAGTTTCTAACTGGCATCACTTCTTATTCATTAAAACCATTATACTTAAGTATAATTCTCGGTTTCTTTGCAATATTTGTTTCTTTAATATTAATTCTACACACAATCTATGCAAAAATTAATAATCTTACTGCATTGGGATCTGCGGGAATTCTTATTTCAATTTCATTCTTCTCAGGAATAATACTTCTATCTCAAGGTATCTCAGCAATCTACATTGCTAGAATTTTTGAGCAAGTTAGAGGTAGAAAAAGATATGTGATTAAAGATATTAAAGAACAAAAATAAGAATAATATTTTTTAAATTTAAATTCAATAATTTTGATTTTCTTGTTTGAAGAAAAAAGCTAAGTAGTATATATCATTACAAATTTGATGGCGGGGTAGCTCAGTTGGTTAGAGCGCGGGACTCATAAGCCCGAGGTCAGTGGTTCGATCCCACTTCCCGCTACCATTTTAGTCGATTTTTAAATTATTACTTAATTACTGTTTAAATTTATAAAATATTATATTTTTTAAGTACCTTCTGTCTAAATCTATTATTTGGAATTTGCATAGCAATATCCATTAAGATAATTTTAAAAATATCTTTGTAGTGCTGATATCCTTTTTCATTACCAAATGGAGCAAAATGGATGTTTGATAATTTAATAGCCATTTTACTTTGAGTATCAGATTTATAAATGTTTACTATAAATTCATCCAATTTTAAACTCATAACTATAAAATTAATATCAATAATTTTTTTTGAATAAATTTTAGGATTTTTTTTATTATTAAGGTTTTTTAAAACCCCAATATTATCATTGATAATTTCCTTTTTCTTATCTGATATTTCAAAAAATATATTCATTATTGGATTTTCAATTTCTATATTTTTTACTACAATTAATTTTGAAAATATTGATTTTGGTTCAAATTTTATCTCTATTTTTTCAGCTAAAAATACATGTTTGAAACTACTATCTGCCTTATTAAGAATTTTAACTTTATTAAGGATGATTTTACTTTCATTGTAGGAAATATTAAATTTTTTTATTTGAATATCTTTATTAATCCATTTTTCCATAGCCAATATTGTTATATGAACGATTATAAACTTGTGAGCCAATAATATTAAAATTATTACAGAAATCGTGATTATTTTTTTATTCATGTTTAGAAATTATTTAATTTAATACAGACATTGGATCTAATCTGGTTTGAAACCAATTAATTCTAAAATCCAAATGAGGACCTGTTGATCTACCAGTAGAACCTACAGTTCCTATTATGTCTCCTTGAAGAATCTTGTCCCCAACTTTTACATTTATACTCTCTAAATGTGAGTAAATTGTAGAAATACCATGACCATGATCCATGATAATTGTTCCACCTGTATAATACAAATCTGCTTCTGCCATTGTTACGATACCTGTTGCAGAAGATTTAATTTTTGTTCCTTTTTTTGCTGCTATATCTATCCCATAGTGGGGCCATCTTGGTTTGCCATTTAATATTCTTTGACTTCCATAAACACCACTAATGATACCTTCAACAGGCATGATGAATTTGCTTTTAAAAAAAGATAAATTAGAGTCAATTGCTCTGGCTTCACCTATTTTATTATTTTCTTCTTTAATTCTTTTATAAACAGATTCGGGTGGGGTCACTTTACTTTGTTCGAGTCCATCTATTCTTTGAATATTATATTTTCTTTTCAGAACTTTTTTGATTATTTTTTCTTTTTTTGAATTTATAACTTTTGTAATTGTTATATCAAATTTTCTATCTCTATCTAATCCAAAAACAAAATATCCATCATCTGAAACTTTGACTTCTTTTTTATCTATAAAAATTCTTGCAGATGGATCAGTAATACCAATAATATAATGACCTTGTAAGAATTTTCCTTTAAATTCAATCGCTTTTGATTGTGTTGAAGTAAATATAATTATTAATAAAAATAATCTAGATATTATTTTGCAGTCCATCCACCATCAACCAATAATGAAGTTCCAGTAATCATTGACGCTGCATCTGATGCAAGAAAAACTGCTGCTGTCGCAACATCAGATAGCTCTGCAAATCTTCCAAGAGGAATATTACCTAATACTTCTTTTTTAAATTTTTTACTTTTTAAAAATTTGCTTGTCATAGGTGTCACAACAAAAGTAGGGCATACCGTATTTACTCTTATATTATATCTTGCAAGATCAATAGACATGCCTTTCGTCAAACCTTCCAAGCCAAATTTTGTCATATTATATACACTTCTTATCGGTCCACCTACATGGCCCATCTGTGATGACATATTAATAATAGAGCCACCAATTTTTTTTCGATTTTTTAATCTTATCATCTTGAGAGCGCAAAGTTGTGCAAGATTAAAAGTTGCCATTGTATTAATTTTAACAAGGTATTCCATATTTTTTGTCTTAACTTTTGTAAAATGTTCAGGAATATTATTTCCTGCGTTATTTATTAAAATATCTATTTTAGGTTGTTTATTAATAATTTCTTTGATTTCATTATAATTAGTTATATCGCAGACATAAGATTTACATTTTGACTTAAGTTTTCTAATTCTTCTAGAAACTTCATCAAGGTCTTTTTTAGTTCTGCTAATTATAATAAGATTTGCACCTGCTTCTGCAAGAGCTATAGCGCAAGCTCTCCCAATGCCTTTTCCAGCCCCAGTTACAATTGCTGTTTTGTTCTTAAGATTGTAGTTTTTTAAGTACATTATAAAAATAATATTTGAATATCAGTATAAATCAATTCAATAGCAACAATTAATATCGCAAATAATCCTGCCCAGGCAATCCATTTATATTTTTTTATCCAATTTGAAATTAATGTTGCTGCAAAAGCCATTAAAGCAATCGATAAAAGTAAACCAAATACCAATAATGCATAATGATCACCAGCTGCTCCAGCAACCCCCAGGACATTATCCAAACTCATTGTAAAGTCAGCTAATAAAATTGTCCAAATAGCTTTTAAAAAACTTGAACTATTAACTTTTATATCTTCATTATGGTCAGAACCTTTTATTACATCTGTATAAAGTTTGTAAACTATATAAAGTAGAAGAATTCCACCTATTAGTCTTAAACCAGTTATTTGAAGTAAATAAGCAGTTAGTAAAGTTAAAATTATTCTTAAAATTACAGCTCCACTTATTCCCCAAAAAATAATTTTTTTTCTTTGTTCAGGAGGGAATTTTGATGCAACCATTCCAATTATAATTGCATTATCTCCTGCTAGAACAAGATCGATTAATACAATTTGAGAAAAAATGATTATTTGTTCACTCATTACTTACTTTCTTTTAATATCATGTCAGATGCTTTTTCTGCAATCATAATAGTAGGTGCGTTTGTATTTCCAGAGGTAATATTTGGCATAATAGAAGCATCTACAACACGAAGGTTTTCTATACCATGAACTTTTAGTTTCTCATCAACAACTGAATTTTCATCTTTTCCCATTTTACAAGTTCCAACAGGATGAAATATAGTTTGAGTGTGATCACATCCAGCTTTAACTAATTCTTCATCATCTTTAATATGCATTCCAGGTCTATACTCCTCTGGCTCATATTTTTTAAATGTTGAAGTTTCTAGCATTATTTTTCTTACAAGTTTAAGTCCTTGAGCAGCAACATATCTATCGTCATCAGTTGAAAGGTAATTCATTTTGATTTTAGGATAATCTTTAATATTATTACTTATTATATTTATCTCTCCTCTACTAGTAGGTCGTATATTTGCTACAGTAGGAGTAATACCATGAAAATCATGTAACTTAGTAGCACCTAAAATATCTGTACTAATTGGCTGAACATGGAATTGTAAATTTGGTGTTTCCCTTGAATTATCACTTTTTGCAAAACCACAAACTTGGCTCGCTCCCATTGTCATAGGGCCACTTTGATTAAAAATATACTCTAAAGCGATCAAAAAATTTCCAAAAAGACTGTTAATTTTTTTATTTAAAGATTCAAGATTTTTTACTTTATAAACAGGTCTAAACATCAAATGATCCTGTAAATTTTTTCCAACACCTGTTAGTTGATTAACGACAGGTATTCCAAGTTTTTTTAATTTATCACTATCCCCAATACCTGAAACCTGCAATATATGAGGGGAACCAATTGAACCTGCTGATAGAATGATCTCCTTATTTGATTTAACTTCTAATATTTTATCTTTATTTAAATAAGTTAAGCTTACTGCTTTTTTCCCTTTAAAATTTATTTTTTGAACATAAGCATTAGTAATAATTTTTAAATTAGTTCTTTTCTTAACTGGATTTAAATATCCCTTAGCTGCACTACATCTTAATTTTAAACCTTTGTGACTATGACTCGTAGTAAATTGATAATAACCTACCCCAAAATTGTTTCCGGTATTAAAATCATCAACTTTTGGTATACCTCGTTCTTCAGCTGCATTTATAAACTCTTCCAACATCTTTAATTTAATTTTTTTATTAGCAACCATTATCGGCCCGCTGTCATTATGAAATTTATTTTTTCCTAACTCATTATTTTCAGATTTTATAAAGTAAGGTAATACGTCATCCCAACCCCATCCATTATTACCTTGTTGACGCCAATTATCGTAATCATTACTTTGACCTCTTATCCATAAGAGACCATTAATTGATGAGCTTCCTCCTAACGTTTTGCCTCTAGGATATCTAATTGATCTATTATTCATCGTTTCATCTTTTTCAGTATGAAAACACCAGTCAACCTTAGGGTTATGCATTGTTTTGTAATAACCAACAGGAATATGTATCCATGGATAATTGTCTTTTCCTCCAGCCTCTAATAGCAAAACTTTATTTTTTGGATTTGATGAAAGCCTATTTGCTAAAACACACCCTGCTGAGCCAGCACCTATTATAATGTAATCAAAATTTTCCATTTATAGTTGAATAGTTTTTTT
>CETI01215860.1_pt1 | contig 15916 bp, 12 predicted proteins | sample 361441 | NCBI WGS metagenome assembly CETI01 (sample SAMEA2622478, study PRJEB7988) | marine metagenome | biome: marine biome (ENVO:00000447); feature: deep chlorophyll maximum layer (ENVO:xxxxxxxx); material: "saline water (ENVO:00002010), including plankton (ENVO:xxxxxxxx)" | depth 90 m | reverse complement strand
TCTATAGTTGGACTTGCTTTAATATTTTTGACAATGGCAACTGGTTTCTTGTGGGTATTTTATTTTTATTTTAAATTACTTTAGTTTTTCTCTCGCCAAGAAGTTCTGTAAGTTTGAACTTCACCAGTAGCCGCATCAAGAGTTACCAGGTCTGTTACTTTTCCAAGTGATTTTCCAGATATATTAGCAAACAGTTTTCCACCATATATAACAATTTTAGATAAAATTCCTTTACCAACAAATCTACAAATACTTCCTTTTTGTTCGGCTCTTCCACTTTCTAAACCCAAATAATTTTTATGAGTTCCGCATTCGTCATCAGCAGTACAAATAAATCCATCACCAAGATCACATTTATTAGAAGATGATGATGGTCTATAAACTGGGAACATTACTAGTCCGTTATTGACCGTTGGTTCAGCAGTTGCTTTTGCATAGTCTTTTAATTTTATATACCAACCTCTATCTTTATTTTGTGGACATTTATTTCCTGAACTATCATTAGTAGTATCTTGGCAATCAGAAATATCATCTGCTTTTACTGGAGTTGCTACATTAGCATAATCTGGATAATCTGGATCTTTTATTCCAATTAAAAGATTATCTATTCCTTTGCTTCTATCGTTAAATCTTAAAGAATCTCCTGTTCCAGCAAACAACCAAAGTTGATTTGTTGTTTTTCCAATTGCAACATCCATTGGATAATACATGTATCTACCATTTGTTTTTGTGGAGCCTGCTTTGAAAAGTGTAGTGCTGTCATACATTTTAATTGGTTGACCTCCACCTGAAGACATATTTGTTAAATTAAATTTTGTAATTTTTCCTTCAAGATCTGTACTATAGACGAGACCTCCAGCAAAATTTGCTCCTCTTGCCAGGTCAGAAGTGATTAGAGAAACAGAAGCTGGTACTGAGTTTGTAATATCACTCGAACTTAAATCTTCTATATTTATTACTTTCTCTAATTTTCCAAATTTATTTGTATCTTGTAAATTTATTATAAATAAATTACTGCCTGCACCAGAAAATTGAGTTGCAAAACCTCCACCCATTACTGCTACATTTATATCATCTGTCCTATTAGTATCCCCGGCACCATTGTTTGGCAGTCTGAACATTCTAGGGTCAGACCAAGTTTCTCCTAGACCGCTATAATCCCATTCAGGATCGCTTAAAACTCCTGTTCCTACAGTTCCTTGTTTAATATTGATACCTATAGGCGAGTTATTTTTTGTTTTACCTGCTGTTTGATCTGCATCAAACTCCATTTCTTTACCAAATTTTATAACAGTGTTGCCGCTAGAATCGTAACTAATTGTTACTGAGCTAGTTATATCGTTTCCATCTTCAAAAACTTCAATATCTGTTACTTTTAAATTTGGCACTCTAAGGGTCCATGTATCACTTTTATAGCAAGCTGTAGTTCCGCTATCATTACACGTTTTTGAAACATTATTATCAGCATTGTAATTGTCTCCTGCTTCTTCTGCTTCTTTTAATTCAGATAAAGCATATGAAGTTCCGATATAATCATAGGTATAAATGTCTTCATTATAATCCATTCTGTAAACTCTATTCTCAATCATATCATTATAAATTGAAACTAAATGTTGAGGTTTGGCTGGATCAGTAACATCCAGAACTGAAAAACCACTTCCGCCTCTTCCATAAGGAACAAATAGTACCGTGTGCCAAGCTGCAGAAGTTTCATGTGGGCTTTTAAAATAAATATCGTGTTGGACAGGTGAACCATCTACACCATAAATTGCGTTACTACCTCCTTTTGCTGCTGGGGTTGCCTGATTAAGATTTGTATTCATTACTTTGGGTAGTTGTGAAGCAATAAATGGTGGAACAAAGCCCCATAGCTCTACACCGGATTGTGCGTCAAGCGCATGAAGAATTCCACTATTCGAACCAAAGTAAACAATTTCTTTTCTCGCTCTTAGCGACTCTGCCCATGAGTCATAACCATTAGTTGATCTCCAGTAAGCCTCTTGATTTGTGCTTGTATAAGCTGTTTCAGCTGAAGGTTCTGCAACTACAAGTACTTGAGAGTTATAGATATCTCCCATTGGTTTTTTTCTTACTTCAGTTAAGTTACAATCGCCATCGTAATCAAAATAGTCCAAACCTCTAACAAAATTAATTAAACCATTTAAATCATCTGCTGTATCATCTGCAACACCCGATGCACTAGCACATCGCTTATTATTTGTAGATCCATCCGTATTATCTGAGGTTCTATGATAATCTAGAATTTCATGTTTCATTAAAGTAAATAAGGCATCTATTTCTGTCGAATTTCCAACAACAAAATTATTGTACTTAGAATTTTCATAATCTGTTCCTGGTATTGCGCTCCATATTTTTCTAAATTGTGGTTTCGGTAATTTTTCAATTGCTGACCAATTATTTTTATTTGCAGTATCTACCACCCCTTTAGAATTAATTGCTGTACGTTTAATTGTTCCTGTCCATTCCTCATTTTGCGCATAATCGAACTGTGCTTGAAATAATGCTCCATCTTTGTCTATACCTGGCATAATAACAGGAGCTGTGAATGAAAGTTTTGATGCAATTATTTGAGAAATCGCAGCTTGCAACTGAGTTTTTAATGACTCTGCACTTTTTGCAATAATTGCTTTTTTGGTTCCACCTGCATCAGCCAATCTATTAAAATTTCTTAAACCACCAGTACTAATTCCTGTTCCAAATGCTACCGCAAAGGTTGGAATTTTATAATTTTTATATAAATTTTTAGCTTTTGTAACTGCTTTACTATGGTTGTACCAATCCCCATCTCCAATAACTATGACATAGCTTTTTTGACAAGGTGCAGTCGAGTCTACTGGAGAATAAGTGCCATGCAAATAATAATCTTGAGCAATTTTCATAAATGCATTTGCATCAGTTCCACCTACAGCTGAAACAGATGAAATAATTTGATTTATTCTTGCCGCACCATCTTTATGAACTCTTACTTTTAAACAATTATATCGAGAGCAAGGTTTTGCTTTTCCTGTTGTAATATTTCCACTCCAACTAGAAAAACCGGCACTTCCGCTGGACCACATTCCAAAACCAAAATTTACACCAGATGTTAAGTTGGAATCAGTAACAATTGCTTTAATTGCTGCTTGTGCCGCTTTCATTCTTGTTGTTGCGGCTCCACCAATTGTTTTTATCCAAGTTCCACTAGTATCTATAATTTCAACTGTTCTACTATTATATCCAGATGCAATTAATCTATCATTGGTATCATCATAATGTAATCCCAAAGGGTAATAAAAATATAATCTAGCTGCTGATGACGTTCCGTTATATCTTCTAGAACCTTTAGTCCAATTTAAAGTATTTGATGTTCCACTTGCAGCTACTGTTATTTTGTAAAGTTTAGAATTGTTATAGCTTAAAGCATATAATTCACCCGAATTACTTGGATGGGCAGTTAAACCATATATGTATGTTCCAAGACTTCGATTTGAAGTTTTATAACCACTTGAAGTTGGGCAAATATTACTTCCGCTCGAAACCAAATCATATCTGTAGATCTTGCTATTATAATAAGAGTAAAGATAATTTCCATTAGCGGCCACTCCAAAAGAATAATTCAAACCGTTATGAATATTGCCACAATATTTTTTTGAACTATTTGATAAGTTTTCAGTATAAACTCCTCCCCAATAAGTAGCGTATAAATGACCATTGTGAATATCAAAACCACGCACATTTTTATTTAAATTAATAGAACCTAAACACTTACCGTCTGAAACTCTTATCTTTCTAATTTTTCTATCATAATAGCTAGGAACATAGAGAATTCCGTTATAAATCTTAGCCCCACCATAACTATAATAAACTCTACATCCATTCGATTTAGTGGATTTATGATTTTTATGAATACCTTTATTTCCCCAGTTTTTATCTATTTTTTTGTCAGCATAAGTAAATTTTTTAACACCATAATTGTAATATTGTACAACGTAAAGATCTCCTGAACTATCAGTTGCAGCTTGCATAGGATAATTAACTGACTGAGCACTACTCATTCTCCAACCCATACTTCCAGAAGCATCAAGTAAAATTAAAAGATTGGATGGTACATCAGCCTGAGTACCAGTTCCAGGAGGAAGTATTTTGGCTTCAGAATTATTTGTTTGAAAAAAAACAAATATTAATAAAGTTAAAATTAATGATTTAACTTTCATTATTTTTTTCCATATCTGCAGCTTGTTCATCTTCTTTGCTACTATAAAATATATTTAACAATTTATCATATTTATCAGTGGAAAGATAAATTTCCTCATTGATAATATTTTCTTCCCCAGTTGTTTTTTGGTAAACTACAAAATATTTTCCTTTTTCAAATACCTCATATCCTCTATAGGCTTTTATATTTTGTCCGGTATCAAAATTTCCATAAACTTTTTTTACATATTTCATTAAAGTTAATTTTTCTGATACTGAATTAGTTTCATCATTAAGAGCAACAAAATTAACTGCAGCTAATTCATCATTAAAAAATCTGTGCTCGATAACTACATCTTTAAGTTGTTCATTTGGACAAATTTCATCTGCAAGAATAGGTATCATTTTTATCTCAGGAAATTGCATAGGCATACCAGGCCCAAATTTTTCTGATAGTTTTGAAATATTTTCACCAAACTCTAAAGCTAATTTACAAGCAGCTTGAGCATTAAAACTTGTTACAGTAAAAACTAATATTAAAAATAACTGATTAATTTTTTTCATATTTTTCATAAACTATTAATTTTTTGGCAAAACCACAACACTTTCTAAAGAAACAACCATTCGATCTTTTCCACCATATATTCCGCATCCATAAATTCTATATGCCAAACCATTTTTAGAAGCGTCACTTGCAGATTTTTTTATACTAGATCCAAAACCTTTAAAACTTGCAGCGCCAATTCTTTCTATAAAGTAATCGTAATAATATTCTTTAAGTCTAGTTGCTTCTTTTTTTTCTTCTACTAATTTAGATTTTTTAGAAAAACTTTTTTCAATCAAAACTCCAAAATTATAACTATTTGCAACCATATTGTTGTTGGCATCTTTAATGGTAACAAAATTATCTCTGTCAATTTCCGGAAAACTATTAAAACAAGTATTTGAAGTATTAATAAATTTTTTGTCCACAGGTTTTTTTTTACCAGACATTTTATATTCATAGATATCATCTGGGGTATAGTTTATTGGTTCCGTTTTTCCTCCTGTTCCACCTCCTTTTGTCTTAAACTTTGAAGCATGATTTTCAGGTAAGTTTTTTTTACTTTCATCTCTCGCATCAGTATCCCAGGGACCCAATTTTTGATTTATCAAATATCTTTCACCTTCTAATAATGCAGTTTCTGCAACATAAAAGGTTTGTTGGTATTGATGACTTGTAGTGTTGCTTTGATGGTCTCCTGAAGCGATAAGTATTAAAGCTCCACCCATTAATGACATTGCAAGCAAAAGTACTAGAGATAAAATCATTGCAAAACCTTTTTCTGAATAGTTAATCATTGTAAACCCATATTTCTTGTATGTGCAGACACCACAATAGATTCTCTTAAAAATTTGTCAGTATGAGACTTGCTACTTTTAACACCTAAAGAAAGTAAATCTCTTTTTTTTGCTTTTCTAAAAAATTCTTTTTGTGATCTTACTGAAAAAGCAATATCCACTATTTTTATTTTATTACTGTCATTTAGTGTTTTTGGAACTGGTGATATTCTTTTACCTTTTTCATCAATAGGAATGAATATTAAATCTTGAACATGATCTACAATTAATTCATCTCTATAAATTAAATCATCTGTAGAACTAGAAGGAGCTACCCATTGAGCTCCATCCCATTTAACTTTTGATTTATAAATACCAAAAGCATCGATTTTTGCTTTAGTTTTTTTATCAATAATATTTGAAGCTTTACACTCGTATGTAATTTTGTATGTAACAAAAGTAATAGGAGGGTTTTTGCTTTTATCGTATATTCTGTCACCATAAGTTAGTTCTATTTTATCACATCCACTTCCAGAGTTTTTGGTTATTAATATTGGAACATAGTTTAAAGGAGATTTAGTAGTATCGTCAAAATATTTAAATCCTGCCATACGAATATCTCTTGTCAACATTCCAATTATATCTCTTCCAGTTTGACTTATCTTTGCTCTATCAATAACTTGCGAATATGTATTATTAACTGCTTGGTAAGAAGTAAACATTGCAGCCATCATTAAAACTGAAATTACTATTCCAATTAAAATTTCTATTAAAGTAACACCTGATATTGATGTAATTTTTTTTTTCATTAATAAATTTGAAAATAGATAAATTGTTGCTTTTCTCCGTTATTTAAGTTTGCTTCCATTCGACCAATATAAATTTTATCAAAAACATCATCATTATTGTAATGACAGGAGCTTCTAAATACTCCATCAACCTTGACTTTGTCTTTACAAATTTCATAAACTGTTAATTTCTTAATATCGTTTACTCCTCGACATTTAATTCTTCCAGAAAATGTATCTTTTTGTTTTGGACCAAGCCTGTCTTTCCATTTTTCTAATTTATTATCTATAGCAATATCTGTACCTTTATAAGGATTATTATTTGTGTTTACGCATCTCATCATTAAAACATGATCTTTTGTGTTTGTCTCATCTGCCAAATATTCATATACTTTTTTTTTCCCTTTTGTAGAGAATCTATCTCCAATTAAATCTTCTGCTACCATGGATACCAGGTAATTAGTTTTTGTTCTTTCACCCGATACATCAATTGATTGCACGGAGTAATTAACCATTTGAAATACAGCTATAAATCCTATTCCAACTATTGCAGTTGAAACTATAGCTTCCAATAGCGTTATACCTTTTTCTTTAATTCTTTTACTGTCTATTCCAATCACTACCACTCCATTTATATTTGCTAACGTTACCAAACCTTGACCATTTTACCAAATATGCAGGTTTTTCAAGGCCTCCTGCAGCATTTGTTCCACATACGTTATTGTTTTTTTTTTTATCATAAGAGCAGATAATTATGTAATTAGATGTAGCTGCACCTTCGAGAGTTATATTTCTATTTGAAAGTTTAGAAAGATCTCCTGTAACTTTATAATAATTACCACCTTTTCCAAAACAAAGTGTAGCACCTAACTTTATTTGAGTACGCAACTCTGTTTTATCTATGCCTTGTTCAGGATTGTAGAACTCAAAATAATCTGAAAAAGTAGATCCTGATAAATTTATTGATTGATTATTTATTGTATCCCAGTGTCCGCTTTGAGTAACTTTACAGGATGGTGTTTGGTTAGGATCATTTAATATTGCTGAAAATGTAGTTTCCCTCATTCCTTTTGTAAAAAAAACTGTACTTTGGCCTTTGACTGGCAATACCCATAATTGTGAGTATGCAAAAGATCCTCGTTGAGTTTGAGTTGCTATATTTGCAATCATCTTTGCAACCTTTTCTGTTGCAGTTCTTATTTCTCTTTCTTTTTTCCATGAAGAAAAATTCGGATACGCCATAGCCGAAACTATTGCAACAATAGATATAACTACTAGCAATTCTAAAAGAGTAAAACCTCTAATGTTCCGATCTTGCTGCACCTGGATCAATTTTTCCTGCTTTCGCCAATTCTTCTAGAGATTTATCCATAGTAATCATCCCATCCCTAACAGCTGTTTGCATAATGCTTGGAATTTGGTGAATTTTTGCTTCTCGAATTAAGTTTTGAATTGGTGCAGTGCATTTCATAATTTCAAAAGCGCCTACACGGCCCGCACCATCTCTAGTTTTTAGTAATCTTTGAGTAACTACCATTTTTAATGATGTAGAAATTTGTGCACGAATTTGTTCTTGTTGTTCAGGTGGAAACACATCAATAATTCTATTAATTGTGCTTGGTGCTCCACTAGTATGCAAAGTACCAAAAACTAAGTGACCAGTTTCAGCAGCTGTTAATGCTAAACTAATTGTTTCAAGATCTCTCATTTCTCCAACTAGAATTACATCTGGATCTTCCCTAAGAGCTGCTTTTAAAGCTGCTGCAAAAGATTGAGTTTGTTTTCCAACTTCTCTGTGTGAAATTATACTTTTGTTATCTTTATGAATAAATTCTACCGGGTCTTCAACGGTAATTATGTTTGAGGTTCTTGTTTTATTTATTTCATTTACGATTGCCGCAAGCGTTGTAGATTTACCTGAACCCGTTGGACCTGTTACCAAAACTAAACCTTTGTGAAAATCAACAATGTCATAAAGTGATTGTGGTAAACTAAATTGATCCATATCAGGAATTTTACTTTCAACCCTTCTACAGACGCACGCAGGTCCATTTATAGTTTTATAAAAATTTGCCCTAAATCTTAAGCCACTTAAAGTAACCGCAGTATCTAGTTCGTGTGTTGTTTCAAAACGTTCAAGCTCAACTTCATTGCAATTCATTGATAGCAAGTCTTTAAGATCTTGAGCGGTAACATTTACTTCTTGCACTTTTATAATTTCACCTGTTTGCCTATAGGCCAATGGTGAGCCAGCTCTGATATGAAAGTCAGAAATTTTTTTATTATTTTTTGCTAACTCTTCTAATTTTTCGAACATAACTTGTATTGATACTATAAATTACTAGATTTAGGCCAATTATTATTTTAAAAATACCCAATTTAGACAGGTCAACATTTATTTCTAGTAAAAGTTGAGTATATAGTGTTATTTTATTAAATTATTTTTATGAAAAACCCATTTGCAAACTTATTTAAAAAAAAAGATGCGGCAGCGAAGCCCGAGGTTGGAACGAGTGAAAAGAAAAAAAAATCAGGTTTTTTTGATAAATTTCTAAAAAATAGACTAGGTAAATCTGCAGTAAAAGGCGAAGAGATTGTTGGTGTTGAATTAACTCCAACAGAAATTAGATTGGCTCAGCTATCAAGTAATAAATCGAACCAATGGGTGTTAGATAAGTTTTTTGTTCATCCTATTTCAGGTCTACCTGATAATGCAACAGTATTAGATAACCCTGACAAAATAGGAGAAGAGCTTCAAATTGCATTACAAAAATCAAAAGTAACTACAACAAATGCAGCAATAGCAATTCCTGTTACGAGTGCAATTATAAGAGTTGTAACCGCACCTTTGATGACAGATGAAGAGCTTAAAAAAGCAATTGATACAGATTCTCTATGGGAAAATTTAGTACAATTAACAGACAATCTAAATGATTATTCTATTTTTCACCAAGTAATTAATAGAGACAAAACAGGAAATACAATGGATATCCTTTTTGTTGCTTCAAAACTTTCAGACATTAATGGCTACACATCTATTATTAAAAAAGGTGGATTGAATGCAGTTATTATCGACGTTAAATGTTTTGCCTTAAAATCTGCAGTCGATCAAATGAACCAGCTATCTGGTTCCATAGAAGATAGCAATTTAACTGCAGTCTTAGAATTTGGGTTAGATGAAAACTATGTAATGATATTATATGACAATAATCCAATCATAACAGATATTTTTATAAGATCGCAAGATAGATCAACTCTTCAAAAATCAGATAACCAAGAAGAGATGGACGCTTTAGTAAGAAGATATATTACCCAAGTAAAACAAGCAGTACAAGATTTTGAAACCAAGTATGAAAAGCGTATTAGAAATTTAAGAGTAGTTTCAAATTTAGATAATGTAGAAACTTATCTTGGGAGTTTCAGAAAAAATTTAGCAAATACCGGTTTTAATTTATTTGATCCAATCAAGGAAGTTAAGGTGCCAGCACAATTAGAGGAGAGCGTAAAGTATGACAATAGATCTTACTTTTCAACAGTAATTGGTTTAGCATTTAGAAAACTAGATGTATTTGGATACTACAAATTTGTAACTGCAGTAAAAAATATTAACTTACTTCCAAATAGAGAAAATATGATAGCTCAAAAAAAAGCTAAAGTTTTTTCAAACTTTGCTTTTAAAGGTGTTATTGGAATAGTTTCTATAATTTATATTGCATTATTTGGATTATCATTCTGGCAAATAAACACCTTAAACAAAAAGTTAGTAGGATATGATGAAATTGTCCAAACTCATGAACTAAGAACTATTGAAAAAAGTAAATTAGTAAATAAAGTTAAAATTATTAATAAGTCATTAAAAATAAGTAAGTCGATAAAATCGAACAAAACAGTAAGTTTTAGAGTATTGGCTCAAATAGCTTCAGCAGTTCCTAAAAGAGTAAAATTTAATTCTTTAGAATATAATGGGTCAAGCCAAATAATTATTTCAGGAAGCGCTTATAGTGACCAGGATATTCTAAAGTTAATTGCCAACTTAAATAATAAGAAATTGATTAGACAAGCATCATTGGCAACAATGACTTTGCCTGAAGGTCAAACAAAAGGAGCGCCGACAATGAAGGGTTTTAAAATAGCTTGCATATTGGAGAACACATAATGGATTTAAATAATATAAAATTAGAGGATATCTCAGCTAAACTTAAAACGGTTGATAAAAAAACATTTATAAAATTTGGTATAGGATTTGGTGCAATATTAATTTTTTTAATTGGTTACTATGTAATTTTAAATCCAATAGTAAAAAATAAGAAAGCTTTATATGAAGATAAAATTTTAAAACAAGATGAAATTGTACAGTTTGAAAATGAGATTATTTTAAACAAAAAAAGAATTAAAAAATTAGAACCTGAATTTAAAAAAACTTCTACTCTTTTTCATTCTAAAGCAGAGGTAGAAGGTTTATATCAAAGCTTAAGTAGATATGCAGGTGTGAATGGTTTGACAATTTCAAAAATCCAAAAGAAAAAGCCTAAACCAGTTTTAAAAGCTGGAGCAACCGAACAAGCTGAAGAGTTATTAAAAAAGAAAGACATATCATATTACAAAATTCCAGTAGAATACGAAATTAAAGGAAATTTTTTAGGATATATTAAATTTAAAAGGGCTATCTCTAAACAAAAAAAAATGCTTAACTTTGACAAAGAGACCATAAGTGTAGTACAAAACAGTACAACTGGGGCGATAATAGCAAAAGGAGAACTAACAATAGTAGGGGTACCAGATGAATTTTTTTAAGAATATATTATTGATAGTTTTTTTACTCTTTAGTTTTAATCTAGCATTTGCAGAAACTAATGACGCAACAAAAGAGTTGGTAGAAAAAGCAAAAGAAATAACAAAAGATCTGGAAAACAATAATGATCAAGAGGAAGATGTTCCTCTTAATGATCCTTTTGCAGGGAACGAAGGATCAAATACTTCAATGAATTTAGAAACCGGAGAAGAAAGAGACGAAATGAGCTTATATAATTTTAAACTTTCAGGATTAATCTCTGGTACAAATGCAAGCTACATTAGTTTAACCAATGCATCGGGCGAAGTTATAACAATTACTTTAGGTCAACACCTAGGAGAAATTAAACTAATAGACCTTAGATTGACCGAAGCAATTTTTCAAAAAGAAGATAAATCATACATGATAATTGATTTTAATAATCAGATAAGAGAGACAGATGAATATTAAAAAATATTATTCAATAGCTCTATTAATAATTTTTGGTTTGATCCTTAATGGTTGTGCAGATTTTAATAAAAAATATAACAAGCCATTTAAACATAATACGCCATTAATAAAAAAAGATATACGAACAACTGGCCAAGCTGAAATTGCAAAAACACTAGAGATGGGACCTAAACCAGTGGATGGAGATTCTGTTAAACTTAAAAAAAGGAAAAAAATATCGTCTGAGACACAAAGAAATTATTTGTTAATTCCAGATAGTTATCCACTTTTAAAACAAAGAGTTACATTGAAATTTAAAAACTTAGATTTTAAAGAAACCATGAAATTAATGGGAAAAATTGGAGAAATAAATGTATTGGTTGGCGATGAAGTTGCTGGAGCAATATCAGCCGAACTTGTTGATGTTCCATGGGATAAAGCATTTCAGGCACTTCTAGACATGAAAAATTATGCATCTGATATTGATGTTACGAGTAATCTAATCAGAGTTCATTCACCAGATGTTTTAACTTCTCAAGAAACTTATAAATCTGAAAGAGCACAAGCTGTAAAAAATAAAGTTGAGCTTGAAGACAGTGTAGAGCCAATAATATCTGAAATATTTAGGCTTTATTATATATCTCCGTCTTTGGCCAAAACAACTATAGAAGAATTATTTCAATCAACAACAGGCGATAGTTCATTTTCGCCAATCAAAATAACAGAAGAAACTGCAACAAGATCTATAATTGTTAGAGGTAAAGAGAAAGATTTAGACACAGTAGATAAAGTATTAAAAGAAATAGATATTAAAACTGAACAAGTTTTAATTGAGGCTTTTGTTGTAAAAGCAACGTCAGATTTTGAAAGACAACTTGGTACTAGATTAGGAGGTTACTATCAAAGACAAGGAGAACAAATAGGTGGTGTTATTGGATCAGCTAGTTCAGCAGGTACATTTGATGATACATCTGCTGCATTGCAACAATCTACAAAAGATATAATTACAAATATGCCAGCAGTTGGAGCAACTAGCGGAATAGGTATATTGAAAAAAACAGGATCAGCAGTACTTAAAGCAGAAATTACTGCCCTAGAAACCTTAGGAATTGTGGAAACTATTTCAAATCCAAAAGTTTTTACAATAAACAATCAGCCTGCAACAGTTACTCAAGGTCAAGAAATTCCATACGAAACTACTTCAGAAGGTACAACTTCCACCTCATTTAAAGAAGCTGCATTAAAACTTCAAGTAACTCCAAGTATAATTGGTGATGGAAACGTTCTTTTAGAAATTCAAGTTAACAATGATAGTGCAGACACTTCTCAAGCAGAACCTCCAATAACTAAAATGGAAATTGTTACAAAATTATTGGTAGCCGATGGAGATATTGTTGTAATTGGTGGAATTAAATCAAATGAAGTTTCTAAGGGCAGAGATCAAGTGCCAGGATTAGGAAATGTTCCAGTAATTGGAAATTTATTAAAATATAAAAAAGATAAAGATAAACTAGAGGAATTGCTAATATTTATAGCGCCTAGAATTTTAAAATAAATGTTAAAGATAAGTAGAGAATCAGAAATAAATTTAATAAATTTATTAATAGATCAAGATATTATTTCAGGAAAAGATTTAGCAAATATAAAAAAAATTTCTAATGAACAAGAAAAATCCCAACTAGATGCAGTTTTTGAATTAAATTTAACTGATGAAGATAAAATACTAGATTTATTAGTTAAAGAACAATCTCTAGATGTAGTAGATCTTTCAAATATTGAAGTAACAGATGAAATAAAAAATATTCTTCCTTCTAATTATGTAAATATGAATTTTATTGCACCCTACAAAATTGATGGGAATATTTTACATATAGCAATTTCAGATAGTTCCAAGTTAAGTTTAATGAGAAATCTAAAAACTATTACAAAAAAAGATATCGAACTTCATGCAGCTAAAGTATCGCAAATATCAGAATATATAGAAAAACTTATATCAGGTAACGAAACAACTATGGCATCTATTCAACAGGCCAATATTGAAAAAGAAAAGACTAAAACATTTGACTATGATGTAGATGAAAATGCTGAAGTTTTAGACGAAAAACCCGAAGAAGATATTGAAGCTATTGAAAATGAGTCTGATGTTATTAAATTTAGTACAGCAGTTGTTGCTGAGGCAATTAAAGCTGGTGTCTCCGATATTCATATAGAACCTTTTAGATTTTCATCAAGAGTTAGATATCGATTGGACGGAATACTTGCTGAACAAGAGCATTTTGCTAAATTTTTACATTCAAATTATGGAGCAGTTGTTACTAGATTTAAAATTATGGGCAAATTGGATATTGCAGAAAGACGTTTGCCACAAGACGGAGCCATACCTTTTAAAATAGATGGAAAAGTAGTTGATCTTCGTCTTTCAATTTTGCCTACAGCAACTAATGAAAGAATTGTAATGAGGGTTCTTAACAAGGATGCTGGAGATATTAGTTTAGAACAATTGAATTTTGAAGAAACAGATTTAAAAAATTTAAGAAAAGCAATCCATGGTACACAAGGTTTAGTTTTAGTTACAGGACCAACTGGATCAGGAAAAACAACTACGCTTTACAGTATTTTAAAAGAAGTTTCTAAACCACATCTAAATATTTTAACAGCTGAAGATCCAGTTGAATATGAATTGGATGGGGTAGGTCAAGTTCAAATAAAAGATGATATAGGGCTGGATTTTGCAAGAGCACTTAGATCGTTTTTAAGACAAGACCCTGAAATTATATTAGTTGGAGAGATGAGAGATAAAGAGACGGTAGATATAGGATTAAAAGCTGCATTAACTGGTCACTTGGTTTTCAGCACACTTCACACAAATGATGCACCAAGTACTATTACTAGATTACAAAACATGGGTACTCCAGATTATTTAATTAGTGCTGCAGTAACTTTAGTTCTTGCACAGAGACTAGCCAGAAAAACTTGCCCTGATTGTAGAGAGTCAGATACCGATGTTACTCCAAAAGCGCTTGCTGATTTTGGTTTTACACCAGAACAAGCTTCAAGAGCAAAAGTACAAAAAGGAAAAGGTTGTGCCAAGTGTAAAGATTCTGGTTACAAGGGAAGAATGGGAATTTACGAAATTTTAAATGTAACAAAACCTATTAAGGAAGCTATATTAAGACAAGCAACTACACCTGAGCTTAAAGAAATAGCAACCAAAGAAGGATTTAGAACAATGCAAGACATGGGGAGAGAATTAATCCTTACTGGCGACTTAAATTTTAGAGAATTTGATCGTGTTCTATCTTCGGAATAAAAAATGTCTTCTGAAACTTTTACTTACAAAGGAATATCAGCAGGAAAATATATTGAAGGTGAAATAGAAGCTATAAATCAAGAAGAAGCATCCTTTAAGCTTAAAGAACAAAAAATCATAATCACCAATTTAATTAAAACAAAAAAAAAGAAAGCCACAAAAGAAAAGAAAAAAGGTGGAGGTTTTTCTTTTGGAAAAAAATCTGTCAAACCAGAAGATGTGATGATTTTTTCTAAACAGTTTGCAACTATGGTTAAAGCGGGTTTGCCAATATTGAACGTATTACAGATGTTAAGAGATCAAATTGAGCACCCAACTATGAAAGAAATTATCGAAGATGTAAGAAAAAGCCTTGAAGGAGGTATAACTCTATCAAAATGCTTCGAAAAATATCCAAAAATATTCGATAACGTTTACATAAACCTAATTAAAGCTGGAGAAGCCAGCGGTAAACTAGATACATTTTTATTAAAATTAGTGGATTCATTAGAAAAAAGAGAAAAAGTAAAAAAGAAAATTAAAGGTGCATTAACTTATCCAGTTGTTATGTTTTCTGTAGCAATAACAGTAATGGTATTCATGTTAATAAAGGTCGTTCCAGTTTTTGCTAAAATGTATGAAGGTATGGGAGTTGCTCTTCCAACTCCTACAGCTGTAATTATGACTGCAAGTAATTTTATGAGAGGTGCTGGTGGACTTACTTTAGGAATAGTTTGTTTAATAATATATGTAATATTTAAATACACAACAACTAAAATACCAAAAGTTCGATATATGTGGCATCTAAGAGTTCTTAAAATGCCAGTATTTGGCGATATGATTTTAAAATCTTTATTAGCAAGAATATCTTTAATTATGGGTAATTTAAGTGCGGCTGGAGTAAACTTACTTGAAAGTATTGAGATAGCAAAATCAGTTAGTAATAACGATGTAGTTACTCAAGCTTTAGAAAATGTGAAGAAGGGAGTTTTTTCTGGAGACACTTTAACAAAATTATTTTTAAAAGAACCGATATTTCCTCCAACTTTTAGTCAGTTAATTTCTGTTGGTGAACAAACTGGAAATTTAGATGAAATGTTTAAT
>CETI01012680.1_pt1 | contig 15933 bp, 4 predicted proteins | sample 361441 | NCBI WGS metagenome assembly CETI01 (sample SAMEA2622478, study PRJEB7988) | marine metagenome | biome: marine biome (ENVO:00000447); feature: deep chlorophyll maximum layer (ENVO:xxxxxxxx); material: "saline water (ENVO:00002010), including plankton (ENVO:xxxxxxxx)" | depth 90 m | reverse complement strand
GGATTAGAAGTAGCAGTTCCACCTTTTGTTGGATCAATATAAGATGGGTCAGTATAAAGTCCTGTATCATGATGTAATGATGTAGTATAAAATTTCCATGGTCTTAATTCTGAATTAAATTCAGTATATTGTATATTTTTATCTGAATCTGTTTTAATGAAAGACATTATTATTATTATTATATAATATTAATAATAATTATTAACAAAATTATAATTTAATTAATGCAAGCTTTATTATTATTAGTAACACCATCCCAAGTAATATTACATTGTTTTGCCCATTTGTATTTTTCACAAAGAATACCTTTTTTATCAGAACCAGAAAAAGAAGAAACAGGATAGTTATTACAGCGATCATTTTGTGCTCCTCCTCTACCAGTATTTATTTTATTTTTTTTACAAACAACATTATCATTACCATCATGATCAACATCCCAATAATCAGGGCAATCAGAAATAATAGGAGGATAAGAATCTTCAAACATAGTTTTAGCTAAAAATAAACCAACTAATATTAATGCTATTAATAAAATAATAGTTGCAATAGTTAAGACAGAATTGTTAAAACTATTCATTTTTTATATATAATAATAAATTATATTATTTTATAAATATTAATAAAAATATATTATTATATTAATAATATAATGAATTATAACAACAATAATGGAAAAATAAATATAATGGGCCCTAATATTTCAACTAAATTTTCAATGATGGATAAAATACCATTAAATACAAGAACAGATTATTCAAATAGTTTAACAGGAGTATTTGAAAAAACCAATTTATCAAATACATTTTTTTCAAATCAAAACATAGAAATAATACAAAATGGTTTAAAAAAAGGAGTAAGTGATAAATCAAATGGTAAAATTGTAATAGATAATCAACCAACAGATCAATTAGTAACAATTATGAGAAGTATATTTTTTCAAAATTCAAAAAATTTAGACACAAATATAAGAGAACAAGTAGAAGAATTAAACAATCTTGTATTAAATTATGCTGTTCCAAAAGTATTAAATGAAGCAATTGCATATTTAAAATATAAAGAAGATTCAAGCAGAATGCATATGCCTATGTCAGCACCTTTATATTCAAATAAAACAAATAAAACATTGGAACAAAAACCATGGTTTTAAAAAAAATTGATAATTATAAAAAAAATAATTTAATAACTAATTTAATAAATAATAAAATGCTCGTGATAAGTTTATTTATTTTAAGTTTAAAAATATTTCATCCGTTACATCCAACACTAACGAATGAAATTATTATAAAAAACAATATGAAATTGATTTATCATTTAGCTAATAAATATTGTAATAATAATAAAATAAATAATTTATATTATGATGATTTTGTACAATTAGGTATGATTACTATGAATAAATGTATATATAAATATAATAATTTGGCAGGTGCTTCATTTGGAAATTATGTTTATACTGCTATATCAAATGAATTTAATAAACATCATAAAAAAAATAAGCGTGAAATTGATAAAACAAAAAAATACGAAGCAAATTATAAAATAACTAATATGGAATATAGAAAATTACCAGAACAATATGTAGATAATATTTTATTAAATGAAACATTAGATTATATAATAAATAATTCGTTTATAATATATAATGAATCAAGTAAAAAATATAAAGTAAAAAAAATTCGCGATTCAAAAAAATTCTATTTATTAAAAAAATTTTATAATAATTAATAATTACAAAATATTCATTTTTTTTTTTTAGTAGTTTCATTATCTTCTTCTAAAAATTCATTATAAAGTTTTTTAAGAATTACCAATTCATTTAACCATAAAGTTTCAATTTTAGAATTAGTTATTTTATCTAATTCTGCTTCTTTATTACCATGTTCCTTTAATAATTTATTAACATTTTCTTCTGATACACTATCCATTGGCATTTTAATTAAATAATTGAAATTATTAGTATCTATATCTCTATCAAATTTCATTTTCTCTAATAAATTATCAATAGTTTCTTTTGATTTCTTTCTTAAATCAATTTTATCATCTAATGTATTTTTAATATATTTGGCTTTATTACTTAATACTTTCAGCTCTTTTGTAAGTTTATGAATAAGATAAAGCTTACGCTTATTATAATATTCAAGACGCATACTATAATATTCTTTAATAATTTCATAAATATTGTTATATTTTTTAAGTTGTTCTTTTTCATTAAATAAATGCATATTAGTAGTAGATTGTGTAGTATATAATTTAAGATATTTTTCAATACCCTCTAAACCTAAATCGTGTTTTTGACATAAAAGTTTACTAATAGCACCAGGATTAAATTGAACGATAAATTCAACATTAGATTCAGTTGACATATCAGTAAAATCTTTAATATAAGGATTTTTAGTTTTAGAGTTAATAAGACTTTCAAGAAATTCTTTATAATCTTGTGTCCAAGTTCCAATTGGTAATTCTGTAATCTTAATTTTATCTTTATTTAAAAGTTCATAAACGCCTTTGATTATATATTTTTTATTAGTATTATCACAAGGAATAATTTTTCCAGTGAAACCTCTATAATAAGGTTCAATAACACCAAGTTCTTTTTTATTCTTTAACATATTCTGTAAGTATTCAATAATTTGAACAGGATTATGACACATAATATCAGTACTAAAACCAGTTCCAATACCTTTTGTTCCATTAACAAGTATCATAGGAATAATTGGAATATAATGAATAGGTTCAACAATATCACCATCATCATCCAGATAAGTTAATATTTTATCATCAATTTCAGGATATAAAGCGCGTGTAATTTTGCTTAAGTGTGTGAAGATATACCTTTCAGATGCAGAATCTTTCCCTCCCTGCAACCTAGTTCCGAACTGACCTTTGGGTTTAAATAAGTTGATGTTGTTAGTTCCTACAAAATTTTGAGCTAATCCAACAATAGCACCATTTAAACTAGCTTCACCGTGATGATAACCAGAATGTTCTGATACATAACCACTAAATTGTGCGACTTTAATTTCATTATTAAGGTTCTTTTTGAAAGCAGCATATAAAATCTTTCTTAAACTGATTTTTAAACCATCAGCTAAGTTAGGAATAGAACGGTCATTATCATATTTGGAAAAGTGGCGTAAATCATTATCAATGAACTCTTCATATGTAACAGATTTTTTGCTTGTATTTAAGTAAGCATTACGGTCATAAATAGAAAGCCATTTTTTGCGGTCATTAGCTCGTTTTTTGTTAAATACCATATCAATAACATCAGAACAATTATCAGAAGTGGTAAAATTAACAATCTTTTTATTTTGGAAATATTCTTTGAATTCTTTACTTGTACTTGTACCAAGACCCTTGTAGTATTTAATATGCCATTTATTAATGTCCTGCTTTTTTTTCCATTCTTCAAATTCACCATTATTATAGAATTCAACCAACTCTTTACCTTTTGTTGCTTTTAAAATAGGAGTATTCATATAACCAATAAATTCAGGAATTTGAATTAAAGATTTCCATTCACTATCAATCATATTAATACCAAGACCTTTAATATGGCTTCCATCTAAATCTTGATCGGTCATAAACAAAATTTTACCATAACGAAGTTTGGTTTTAATATCAGCATTAGTATATTTTTTACCGTGTTCAAGTCCAATAATTTGTTTAATTTCAGTAATTTCTTTATTGTCAGAAATTTTGGATACAGTTTCTCCTCTAACATTAAACATTTTACCTTTCATAGGATATACACCAATATAGTTTCTATCTTCTCTTGATAATCCAGAAATAATACCAGATTTGGCTGAATCTCCCTCACATAAGATAATAGTACATTCAGATGATTTACTAGTTCCAGCAAAATTAGCATCAACTAACTTAGGAATATTGCGAATATTTTTAACTTTGGATCCATCGGTTTTTTTGGCCGCTTTATTATCTTTAATTTCTGTAATGCTACATGCAGTGGTCATAACACCCATTTTAGCGAGTTTTTCGGCGAATTTATCGCCAACTTCACAAGTAGAACCGAAGTTAGCAACAGCACTATTAAGATAATCTTTGGTTTGACTATCAAACGCAGGATTAACAATAGTACAATTAAGGAAAATCATCAATTGTTCTTTGATAGAAGCAGGTTTAACATCAATATGTTTTTTTGTTTTTATATAAGCAGTAATTTTACGAACGATTTGATTAACAATATAATCAACATGTTTTCCACCTTTTGAAGTAAAGATTCCATTAACAAAACTAACTTGTGTAAATTCTTCATTAGGAGCTAAACATACAGCATATTCCCATCTATTATTGGGTTGTTCATAAATTCTTTCAGTTTCATTTTTATCACCAATATATAAATCAATATAATTCATAAAGTTTTTAACCTCTAATTGTTGAGAATTATATTTAACTTTAATGGTTTTATCAGTAACAGCAGCAATATCATAAATTCTACGAAGTAATAATTGTTTAAAAGTATCATCAAATCCATTAATTTTCAATCTTTCAAAATCAGGTTTAAAACTGACAGATGTATATGGTTTGCTTTTAGATTTAGTGATTTTAGGTTTATCAATAGTGTTAAGATTATCATGAAATTCTTGAACATATTTTTTACCAGTTTTATGGTCAACGGTTTCAATTTTACCCCATTTAGACCATATTAAAACTAATTTAAAACCGAAGCCATTTTTCCCTCCAACAATCTTTTTTTCATTTTTATCATAATTAGTGGAAGTTCTAAGATGACCAAATATCATTTCTGGAATCCAAACTTTATATTCTGGGTGGATAGAGACATCTATACCATTACCATCATTATATAATGTGATAATTCCATCATCTTCAATAGATATATTAATATTTGTTACAGGATAATTTTTTTCATCAGGATAATCTTGAATTAATTGATTCATTCTAATAGTATGATCTCTACAATTAACAATTCCTTCATCAAATAGTTTATACAAACCAGGAATATAACTGATGGTTTTTTGAATAATTTTTTTTTGATCTTGATTATAAATATAACAATCATTAGATATATTTTCAATTGAACCAATATAAGTATCTGGATTATCTAATACATGTTCCTTATCGGTTTTTTTTTGATACTTTTTTGAAAGTTCATTATTTTTACTTGTCATATATATTTATATGTGGTTATGATTTTAAATAAATTTTTTATCAATTTTAGTTAAAATAAAAAAAATACATTAAATATTTATAATTACATATTTTATAATAAAGTATATTATTAAATGAGTAATATATGTTTAAAAATAAATAATTCTATTGAAATATCTAATAATGGAATAACTGATAATGCTTATATTTTGAATGGAATAAATAATGTAATAGATACAAGTTATGGTTTATATAAAACAAGTGGCACTAATATTTATTCAATAACAAATATTCCAAAAAAATATCCAATTGGTTTTACAAGTGATACTGCTTTATCAAATTTAATTTATTATGATGTGTCATATAATAGTCCTATAAAAATTTATGTAGGTAAAAATAATGATCTAAGTTTTTCAAATAGTGATTTTTTTAGATTTTATGATGAATGTTTTAATTTAATAAATATATCAGGTGGTTCAAATTTAGCAACAGGATTGACTAATAGTGGTGACAATTTTTATTTTATGACAAATATGGAATATAAATTCATAGCAACAACAGATTTTTGTAATATAGATCCCTTTTCTATTAGTGGAGATGTAATAAAATTTGCTAAGAAAAATGATGGTAGTTCTTATTCTTATTCTGAATTAATTTTATATGATAAAGATGATAGTTTTACTTTCAAAATACCGGATTGTGCTGCTAATACTGATGTAAGTAAAATCATATATCAAGATATATCACTTCAATCTGTATCAGGTAGCTTAGAAATATTAGTTGATTCAAATGATACAAGATATTATTATGGTGATATAAGTTTAAGTGTAAGAGATAATTATGAAACAACTTTTCCATCAAAAAAAATATCAGCAAAATCATATCCATTTTTTGGAATAACAAGTGATGTATCTAATTCCAATATTTTTAATTATAACACATTTTGTATTTATATAGCAGAGGGTGAAGGAGAAATAGTAAATGTATTAATAAATGATGGTAGGGAATGTTTAAATAATGTTTCAGAAGCAAAATTAGATACAAGTGCTAATGCTGGTAATTTAAAATATTATGAATTTAATTTAAATAATCATGGAAGTTCAGAAGCACTAGATATTTTATATGAATTAGATTATGGTATATATGATGGTTCATATGTTATATTTAATGTAGATCAAAATTATCCGATTACAATAATAAATAATTCTGATTCAAATTTAAATATTTATGTTGATGAAACTTATGATAGAACTGGAATACTGCATAAATCAGATATTCGTATATCTAATTTACCATCACCATATAATACATATAATTATTATTATAATGCTATACGATTTATAGTTGATAATCCTAATAATTTAGCTAATGATAATGAATTTGTAGCAAAAATTCATTTATTTAATTTAATAAATAGCACTCATTATGATTTATCAAGTGAATTATATTATACTACATTTTGCACTGATTCTGATACTGTTAATAATAAAGGAACACTTACACCAATAAACAATTTATATAATCAAAGGAAAAATGTGTTTTCAACTGATTTTTCATCTAATGAAAATAAATACATTTTAAATTTAGATCAATCATATGTAGAACCAGAACCACCATATAAAATAATAGATAGATATGGGCATGATATCTCAAATTTATTAATATCAAATGCTCCATTGAATATATCAGATATAGATTTTAATAATCCTAATTTCATAATATCATATTATGTAAAAGATTATGAAGAAAATATAATTGAATTACATAGATTAGTAGAGATATTCAATGGCCCTTTTATAGAAATATCAGGAAATACACATTTATTTGATAATTCTAATACATATACTAATAATATAGATCTTTCAACAAACACATATCAAGATGATTATAATTTTTTTGAAAATATAAAAGTCTATGTATTTGATAATAATAATCCTAAAAATAAAATATATTTACCATTTGAGATAGGATTGAATGGTGAATTTTATACAATAAACAGCACCTATATGAATAGTAATAAATCAACTTTAAACAAAAATATTATAGGATATGATAATATTAAAAATAAAAATAATTCATCTATAATATTTAATAATCAAAAATTTTATTTATCAAATAATATCGAATATGATGTAGGAGGAACAGATTTTCATGTAACAAGTGAAAATGGTATGAGATTAAAAAATATAAATTCAAGTTCATTAACTGTTAATAATAGAAATAGTACCATATTGAGTAATTATAATATTTTGTGGTGTAATGAAAATTTATCAAAATCATATAATAGATATGGTTTTAATCAGCCTATAAATACAATAAATTTAGATTCAACAGATGAAAATCTAATTATAACAAATGTAGCTGGAAATACTATTGATTTAAGTCAAAATTTAAAAAGTTCTTCTGAACCTGTGGAATATTTATTTACTCAATTAACTATAAATAATACAGAATTTAAAATAGATATAAAAGATTTAAATAATTCTTCAAATAATGTTATAATTGATGGTTCTTTTTTACCTGTTGATTTTTATAGAAAATCAGAGTTCATAGATTTATCTTATATAGGTGATTATACTTTAAAAATTATTCCTCTTGGCTTAGATTTAAGTGATAATTTTTATTATACTATAAATAATATAGTAAATGTAACTGCATTAACAAGTGATATATCAAGAGTAATAAATATAAATATAATAGATAAATTAGATCCTTGTCTAAATTTTGTAAATAATCAACAACATACAAATTATTATAAATATATATATTCACGTACTGCTAATTTTAATATATTTAAAGATATAGATTTATTTAAAAAAAGTTCGCAAAATGCTATTCCTAATACAAATTATTATTTTGAAAATTCAAACAAGCCACTTATAGAATTTTCAGATAATTCTATTTATGAACCTACATTAAATTTATTAGATACATTTGGTTCTATTAAAGGATCTAATATTAAACAAGACGACCCGAACTTATTTCCAATTATATCAGTAAAGGATAAAAATCTAGATGCCAGTGCTTTAATTAATTATAGAGCAATTGATTTATGTGGTAATATAAGTAATGATATAAGCTTAAGTGTTTTATTTAAAAATATTCCATATGTTACATTATCAGGTGAAACTCTTAGAGTGCAAAGATTAAATGAATATTATGAAGAATATGGTTATGGTATAAGTTTGGAATATAATGCTGATATTAGTTATTGGGCGGATGGTTCATTTACAGTTCCAGTAAATACAACAAGTGATACAACTGGTATTGATATAAGCTATGATATTTCTTGGTCTACTAATTTAAATGTAACTACAGTAAATAAATATTATAATTTTTGGTATCATGTTCAAATATCAGGCGGTAATTGGGTTAAAGATGAGGATTATGTTGAGATTAAAAGATATATTGAATTAAAAGATTTTAGTAGTCCTTGGTTTTTATTTCCAGATATAAGTTTTCATTCAATACCAAGAGGATATATTGACGCTTCTACAAGTCTTGCGAATGATGATCAATATCAAGCAAAAAAAGATATTTCATCTATTTATGATAATTATACACCAATAACAAATAAAAATATAGATTTTAGTTTATCAATTCATTCTCATTTTGATGATTTAAGTAGAATTATACATAATTATGATGTTTGTGATAATTATTATCATGCTGATGGTTTATTATCAACAATTATTACATTATCTATTCAAGATAAAAATATAGAATTTAGTGCTAATGCTTTATTTAATGAAGGTTTTTTAAATAGTGATTTTTGTTTAAATAAAGTTTCAATAGGTATAAATGATTTTAGTAATTTAATTTTTACTTATAAAGTAACTGATCCAGGTGAAAATTTTTTTGAAATTTCTAGAAATGTAGATATAATTGACAAAACAATACCATCAATAGAATTTTTATTTGATCCAGTACATAGTGATTTTAGTTATTCAAAATTTATAGAAAAAAGTATTGATTTACCACATAATCGTGATATATCATATCGTGATTTTTCATTTCAAGCACATAATTATACACTGAATGATGATCTATTTTTAAATGAAATAAGCTCAGTAATATTTGATTTTAGTTTAATAGATAATTATGAAGCAAATAATAATAATTATATAATTACTATATCGGGACATAACGAAAATGTGATACAAGATAAAATTAAAACAATAAATGATATAACTCGTAATGATGTAAAATTATTATTTTCTAAAGTAGATACATCATTTTCTATAATATATGAAATTTCAGATAATCAATTTAATACACATACTATTAATAGATTAGTAAATATAACAAATTTTATAAAACCCATTATAACTTTTAAAAATATAAATAATAATAATTATATTAAAATAAATTTTGGTGATACCAATTATGATTTAAGAAATGATTTTACAGCTAATATTCCTTATAATAGATTTTTAGAAAGTGATGTTAATATTGACCTAAGTTATATAGTTCCATTACCATTTACAACTATATGTGGTAGTATTTTATATGATCAAACCGCTTTAATATATGGTTTAACAGGTAATACAAATTATAATTTGTATGATGTAAGTTATTATACAATAGGATATGGATTAAGTTCTGAAATAGCAAAAATTCAAACAGAAATAGTAAATCCTGGACCCAGTTTTGAATTTACTTCTGAATTAATAGACAGTAGTTATGAATTTTATCATGAAGCTGGTGAATTATTACCAGATGCTTCATTTATTTTTGGCATAAAATCATTTAGTTTATATGATGAATTTTATTATCATCATAATAGTGATATTTCATATACAAATACAATATTTGAGGTTTCATATAATAGTTTTTTTAACCAAAATTACCCATTAGTTGGAACTTATACAATAAGTTATGAATCTACTGATAGAAATAATAAAACTACATTTATTCAAAGAATATTATATGTAAATGATACTAAACCACCAATAATTACAGTAGATATAATACCAGAATCTTTAAATCAACAAGAAGTATTGACTATGCCAAATGTTCATTTCTTAGATAAAGGAACACATATAACACATATAAGTATTGATTTAAGTAATAGTAATGATACTGCTATTTCAACAAAAAATTTTTTAAATATTACAAATATTAATGATTTTTCTTATAATTATTTACCTCAAAATATTTTATTATTAAATCAAAATGATACAAGTTTTGGTAACATACAATATACTATAACATATAAAGCAACTGATTCCTGTAATAATACAATAATAACAACAAAACAAATAAATATTATATTGCTTACTAATTTGATATTAACACCAAAACTAGGTATTTCGGGTAATTATTTAAATTTAAATACTACATTTAATGATGAATTTGTAAAATTATTAAATAATAATACTCAAAATTTAAGTGATATATTTTTAAAAAATAGTATTTCATATAATTCTTCTACAAAAACTATTATATATGATGCTCAACCAGTTGAGTTGTTTAATAATAATATAAAATTAGATTTATCAGCAATTTATATAGATCAATCCGGTTCAAATATACAAGAAGATATACCTAAAGATAATATAACAGTAACACATTCAATATTACCAAATATAATAGATAATTATGTAGTAATTTTTCAAGCATTTGAATCAACAAACTTTAATTCTGAAATAAAAACTATTAATTTCAATGTTAAAGATATTACAGCACCTAGATTAAGTTTTATAAGTTCTCTTGATTATCCTGATATTGATAATATTAAATTGCCTTTACTTTCAAGAACAAGTTTTAATACTTTATTAACAAATATAAATTTTTTAAACAATCATAATTTAACAAATCCTTATTTATTTACAAGAGATAATAATAGTAATGGTTCTAATGATTTAATATACTCTATACCAGGTATAAATATAGTTGATTTTATTAATGGAACAACTATAACATTAAGTAACGAAACAATACCATCTACTTTTGAAACCAGTTTTGGTTTAGAAATTACATATAGTGCTATTAATACCCCACCCGCATATGATATTTCTAATCAATATTTATTATTAAACGAAAATAGTTATATTCAAAATTATAGAGTTTTTGATGATACGGGTAATTTTTCAGATATTTCAAGAGTTATAACTGTAGAAAGATTCCCACCATTTTTAGATTTAAATTATGAATATGATCACAATTTTAATATACATTATTCACAATATCATGAACAATTTAGACCACATATAGATTTATTAGGAAGAGGTTTAGATTATTATAATGGTTTATTATCAAGCACAAATCTAAGATTAGTAAATTATGTAAGAGAAAGCATATTAGGAAAACAAACAGTGTCTTACGAATTAAAAAATAGTATTGGTGATACAATTTTATCAACCGCTACTCGTGAAGTAAATATAATTAATATAGATTGTTTAGAAAGAGATGTATCAGGTTTAGAATATTTAATAAGAAGTGAAACATCAAAATTAGGATTATATGATGGAAGCTATGTTATAAATATACATAATTCTAATGATGCTATAAGAATATATGGTTATGATCATACTCTAAATATTAACTATGATATTAGTAATCTAATAAATATAAGCGGCGAATATGTTAGAAATTACAATGATATATCTTATCATTGGGGTAAGATAAATATGAATGTAAATCATGATTTTAATAGAGCAAATATAGAATATCTAGATGAAAATAATAATAAAAAATTATTAAAAGATATATTTTTATATACTGATAAATGTGATAAATATGGTTTAATAAAACCCGATATGGATATTCTTAATACTTATGTAATTGATGTTTCTGGTTATAATAATATACACGGTCATACTGATACATCATTTCAATATTTTACATTAAATAATGAAAAAAGACCCAACTTTCATTTAGAATTTGGAAAATATAAATTTATTCAAAATACTCATAAAAATTTCTATAATCAAATAAAATTTTCTGTCACAGAAGATGGAACTCATAATGGAGGTGTTGAATATTGGAAAGATGTATATAATTATAGTTTAGCAGGATTACATGGTTCATATACAGAATTATTAATGACAGCAACAACACCATCACCATTATATTATTATTCTGAAAACTTCCCAAATATGGGAGGAAAAATTGAAACAAGAAATAACTTAACAATTTTTAATGCTAATATTTACATTATAGATAATATGTTATCTATTGATAATTCAAATATATTACAATCTTTTTACTCCACAGAATTTTTAATAAATAAAATAATTTTATCTCATAAATTTGATTTATCAAGTAATATAGATGGAACTACAATAAGTAATGAACATTTTAATTGTGTAACTCATCAAAATATTAATCATAATATTCTTGTAAATAAAGGAGATCATAAAGTCATATTCAAAAAATATCAATGTACCGATGGATATGATCCTTTCTTGGGTGGTGCTGGAATAATGCCATTATATAATCCTATACCAACATATGATTTAAGTAACAATATAAAACATGATGTAAGCAATAACTATTTATTTGATATGAGTGTAAATAATAGTGTTTCATATATATTCCAATATAGATACAGAATTGATACTTCTGTTAATTTAATAACAAATACAACAAGAAATACTTTAGTTGAAAGACTAGCAATAATAGTTTGGGATTCTGCTTCAAATAATATGGGGTATTCTAATGATGGAAGTGAATGGTTTGAATATTCAAATAAATTCTTTAATAATGCTAATAGTATTGGATATAATAGTAATAGATGGATAATATTAGGAAATGCTACTTCTCATTCTACTTCAATTATTTATTCTGATGATGGATTAGCTTGGTTTGCATCACCAAATTCTTCAAGTATTTTTTCCACCGAAGGAAATGATATAATTTGGAATGATACACAATGGATTGCTGTTGGTCAAGGAACAAATACTATTGCATATTCAACTACAAATGGTTATGATTGGATAGGATTAGGAACAATAATGTTTTCAACAAAAGGTAATAAAATAGCTTGGAATGGTTCAAGATTAGTTGCTGTTGGAGAAGGAACAAATTCAATTATATACTCAGATGATAATGGTATTAATTGGACATCATCTGCAAGTGGAAATTCATTATTGAATATAGGTTTAGATATTCATTGGTGTAGTAAATTAAATAAATGGTTAGTAGTAGGAGAACCAACAGGTGGTAATACACCAAATATATTGGCTTCTTCAAGCGATGGTATAACTTGGACTGCGACATCACATACTTTACTTGATATAAATACTTTTAAAGCTCTTACAATTAGTTCAAATGATGATATAATTATACTTGGTGGTGAGAAATTAGGTAGTGGAACATTTACTATTATATATTCAAATAATTTAATAGATTGGTTTGCTGTAACAGATTCTCTTACAATATTTCCAGTAAAATGTAATAAGATTGTTTGGGATAGTGAAAAATTTTATGGTGTTGGAGAAAATACAAATACAATGGCTACTTCTATAATAGGAACAACTTGGATAATATCAAATAATCCAAATATTTCAACAAATAATATAAAAGATATTTTTTCATATGTCAAAAAGACAATTATAAATGAAGAAATCAAATATGAAATGGATCTTTTAAATATATTTTATAATTTTAATGAGTTAGATAACTATTATCATTATTTTAGAAGAAATAGAATAACAGATGTGCCTATATTGAGAGATGACTTTATATATATAATAAATGAATTAGCATATATTTTAGAAGTATTTTTAATTAATGCTGATACAAGATATGATTATTTTATGGGAGATTATTTACGTTCAAATAGGGTAATTTTTAGTCATATATTAGATAATTATATAAATTTCAATTTACATTCATATTTGGATTTATCTAATCTTCAAATTGATAAGGACAGATTAGAACATTTACGAAGTAATGTATTTAAAGAAGAAATAACAAAATTTCTTCAAGATGATAATATAAATACCTTTTTATTTGAAGAATTTATTGTAACTATTTATAGTGATATATGTGGTCAACCACAAGTTATAGACTATACAGATCCAGAAAGTATAATATTTCATAATGGTTCAATTGAATTTGGTGAGTATTTATTAGATTCGGTTGATAGTAGTGGTTTATTATATAAATTATATAATGATTTATCAGTTGAAGAAGTAGATAAAATTTTAGAAAATCGTATTTATTTTTCATTAAGAGATATATCAATGACATATCATGACTATAATAATTATATAGGATTAACTCAACAAAATCTTTTCCATAATATGTTTATTGATGATGAAAATCAATTTATATTCCATAAATATAATCCAGATACAAATAATTATCAAGTAAATAGTGATTATTTAACATTAGAAAAAACTTTAAGGGATGCTTCAAATAATAAAAAATATTTATTAGAAATAAATGAAGACGATAGATATAAATGTTTTACTAAAAATACACATAATATATATGATAATGGTGTTTATAAAAATAATTATAATATTTCAGGTGATTATTTATCAGTTATAAATTATTTTATGGATATAGAACTGGATAATTCAAGTTCTTATTTATCACAATTTGATATAATTCCAAGAAGCTTAAATAATGTTAATTATAATACACATCCATATACTTATAGTGTAAATTTGAAAAAAAATCATAGCCATAGTTATGTTATAAATCTGAATGATTATTTTGATAGATACTTTTATGATAATAGTAGTACATCAATTCCTTGGAATTGTATAAATTTTAATTATTTGAAATATACAATATTAGATGTAAGTTTTATACATGAATTTAATATATATGATATTTGTGCTAATTTCAGTATAATTTATGATAAATCTAAAATTACAGTATTAAATCATATACAATCATATATTAAAACAGTTAATTTCAAATTAGACCATTTATTTAATATAAGAGAATCAGCAATTATTTTTAAAAATAATGTAAATGATTATAAAGTAGAAAATTTTACTTATGATAATACAATTACAGTCCAAAATTTAGATGCTTTATATGAAATAGCAAACGCAATTCCTTCAAATTATACTTTAAGATTAGCAAATTCATTAAATTCATTATATGCTAATAACTTTTATAATACTCGGACTTTAAAACAGAAATATAATACATTAATTGATATTTTTAACTTTCATCAAAGACCTGAATTATTATATTTAACAAGCAATACTTATGAAGACCTTATTGATTATACAAATATTGATAAAATGTTAACAGATATAAGTTTAATTGATATAAATATAGATTCTATTTATAATAATACAATTAAATACTTTTATAATGAAGATGATATAAATGAAATATTAGCAGCAGATGTTGATACTCCTATTAATACATTTTCAGATTTTGAAGATCTAAAAAATTTAGCTATTAATTTTTATGAAATGAAAAATGAAATAGATAAATTAGAAGTAGAATTAAATACAAGACATCCAGAATTTTCTTTAAAAGATTTTTCAAATATTATATTAGATTATAGTTATAATGATTTATATAAAATAAATGATATAACTTCATATTATCATAAATTAATTGATAATTATGTTAGTTTAGATAAAATAATTGATGCGTATATTCAAGACAGTGATCTTTATGTTCCAGAAGTAACAAGTTTTGGTTCAAATATTCCGAATAACACATTTTCAAGAAATTATCAAAATACAAATATAGGTTTGGTTGATTTTAGTAATGAAACAGTTGGTATTCATAATAATTTTAATAGATTATCAAATGCTTTACAAAATTTTTATAATTATGAAGTGAAACCATCTCATTATGATAAAATTAATTATATTATGC
>CETI01022735.1_pt1 | contig 15985 bp, 4 predicted proteins | sample 361441 | NCBI WGS metagenome assembly CETI01 (sample SAMEA2622478, study PRJEB7988) | marine metagenome | biome: marine biome (ENVO:00000447); feature: deep chlorophyll maximum layer (ENVO:xxxxxxxx); material: "saline water (ENVO:00002010), including plankton (ENVO:xxxxxxxx)" | depth 90 m | reverse complement strand
CGCTTCTTCGGCCAGGTACTTCGCACATCCCGAAGTAAGAGAATCTCAGTCGGACATGATTACGGATGGGATTGAGGCTTTATTGTGTGAGGGTACTTTGCTGGCTTCGGCCCCAACGGGAATAGGAAAAACTGCTGCCTCATTAGCCAGTGCGATTAATGTACAGAGATCTTCTTCTGACAATCTGAAGATATTATTCCTAACAGGTCGTCAATCACAGCACAGGATAGTTGTTGACACTGTTCAGAAAATTAACCAGAAGCTTGGTACAACCGAGCCTTGGATAAGATTGGTGGATCTAATCGGCCGCGAAGGTATGTGTCGCAATGTGGATAGAATGAGTGGGAAATGCGATTGCGAAGATGATTTGGACGCCTCGATGAGAGATGAATTGAGAGCTGATATGCAAGCAAATATTCTGCGTAGACCGACTCACGTTGATGATTTAATTCAGAATAGTAGACGAGTTAATCTCTGTCCATGGGCAACTGCTAGAGAGGTAGTGAAGAATTGTGACATATTGGTTTGTGATTATAATCACGTTTTCATAGATAGTGTTAGAGAGGCATCGTTAGCGTCTATGGGAATAGATATTGAAAATACCATTCTAATTGTTGATGAAGCACATAATTTGCCAGATAGAGTTCGCAATGGTATGGAACGTCGAATAATTTCCAACACCTTTCGAGATGCACGATTCGAGGTACAGGAACACCTAGAAACAGCCATTGAATTGGCGGGTTCAAAGGGAGAAGATGTTGAATTAGACGAAATGGAATGGGCTGAAAGATCCCTAAAACGACTTCAGTCTCAGATGCCAACTTGGTTCTCGGCGAGAGAAAAAGAATTATCTCGCTCAGATGAGGAAGATATGCAAATAGAGACTAAGAATCTATTAGAAGAGATGGAAACTATCCTTAATGAAACACTTGAAGAAATTCCAAAGGGAAGATTCTCTAGCCTTCATAGACTAGTTGCACAATTATACTCAGTTCGTGTAGATTTAGAAAATGAGGATGATGATGAAAGAGAAACCAGTAGTGAAAGGTTGGCCGCCTTCATTACCACCTGTGGACAATATGATGGCTCTTCTGCCCTTGTATTAGTTTTTGATAAATTACTTGATGAGCCTAGAGTGAGGTCTTTTCTGCTCGATCCAGGTGTAGTTTCAGGGCCTCTTTTTGCCTCTTGTCGCGGCTCTATACTCATGTCAGGAACATTGTTTCCGGCTGAAATGTATAGAGATTTATTGCGACTACCAGAAACTGAAGAAAGGAAAGTGTTAGCTAAGGACTATGATTCACCATTCTTGTCGGAAAGAAGGCCGGTTGTAGTTGCTCAAAATACCACTTCAAGATATACCGAACGTGGAGAAGCCAATACGAATAATATCCGTGAACATGTGATAGAGGTTTTACGCAATACACCTGGACATGTTGCGTTATTTACACAAAGTTATGCAATGTTGGATATGGTATTGGATGATTATCGCTGGATCCCTTGGGGCATCCAGATAGAGAAGGAGAATTCCCGAATGAGTAAGCGGCAAGTCGGGGAAATGGTTGAGAATCTATATCGTAAACGTAGAACTAATGACAGAATCATGCTTTGTGGAGTTCTTTCAGGCAAATTGGCAGAAGGTGTTGATTATCCTGAAAATATACTAGACGCAGTAATTTGTATTGGGCTTCCTGTGCCTCCGCCAAGTGCACGACAGAAAGCATTGACAGACTATTGTCAAGATAAATTCGGAGTTAGCGTTGCAAGAAGATACTCTAGCCATCAACCAGCAGTAAACAGTGTACTTCAAGCGATTGGAAGGCCGATAAGAAAAGCCGAAGATAGAGCACTCGTAGTAATCCTAGAAAAACGAATTCGAGAAAAACCATACAGATTTTGTATTCCTACAAACCTAATGGTGATGAGAAGCCAAGACGCTGAGAGGACTGGCCGTCTTGCCAAGAGGTTTTTCGAACGCTTTCCGGATCCGGCTATAGAGTGAGATTCAGTCAATGGATTCATCAAAGTCGGATTCTTCGGGAGGTTGAGTGACTATGTGGCGGAAGGTCGAAGTTGTAGGTTCCGAGGCCCTTGGTGATGAACTAAATGACAATCTGGATAGAGGATTGGATATAGACGCTGAAACTATGCATCAACGGTTTTTGGCAGACCTTCCACATCTTGAATCTGCAAAAAGTAATCACAACGAAATTTTGACACATATTTCAGGACAAATAGAACATTCAAAAAAACACACTAGAACATTTGATTCTGGTAGTGTTGCCTTCGATGAGCTGGATAAAGAGTCAGCAAAAGCAGGATTCGACATCAATTTAGATATCGAATCTTTGACTAGCCTTACTGTAACGACTTGTATAAACGATGAGAGAAGACTTGTTCGAGTAATTGCGCCCGAACGATTCGGAGGTATGATTCGTACTCTTTCGATTCCAGTAGGAATGGATGTAGAATCTGCTATAATTTCAGATGGTACGCTTCATCTGAGTTTTGACTAATCAAGCAACTGCCTCGCTGAGATCAAATGAGTCCCTCTCTGGGACATCTTGTACTTCATCGATTTCTTGCAATACCATCGAAAGTGCATGTTGAGCATTTTGTCTATGGCCATCGCCCAACTTGTGGGATGAATATCTGGCCTCTTCGAAAATTCGGTCCAATGCCACAAGTGCATCTTCACTAATTGGTAGGGCCTTTCTTATCGCCATTTCAAATTCTCTAACAGTCTCAAAGTCTCGACGAAGGAATCCATTTCGCATCAATATATTGCAGAGACTCTCGTAACAATTGAATATAGCTTCTCGGATCTCATCTCCAGCAGCCAGTAACTCAGCCGTATAACTGAAAATATCAGCCATCTCATCAAGTGCCGCTAATCGGCGTCTTCTAAGGGATAAACCAAGTCCAATAAGAGTCCCCAAAATCAAGAGTATCCCGATAAGAGCAATAATTTGCCAGAATGTGAAGAGAGGAGCGGGGTCCTCGTAAGTCATCTCAATACCCGAATAATCGTTGTTTAACCACAATCGATCATTTGGACTAATTAGTTGAGAATCTGTTTGGAAGAGAAGAGATAATTCTCCCCATTTATTTTGGTCATAAAATGCCGGTTGATTTTGGATTATGAAATCATAATCCATTATTCCGTTTGAATCTGTTAGCTTTACGTTTTGGAAATGTATCACCGATTGATTAACTAGCCTGGCGACAATCGAAATACCTTGTACAGGCAAACCTGTGTCGTTTGCGGTAACGGTTACTGTACCATTTATTCGCCTCTGGTTTTCCTTGATATGATGATTATCAGGTGTAAATGTAAATGTCACAGGAACTCGTATGTTGACTATATGCTCAATATCCAAACCGTTTAGGAATCTGTCTGCATCGGCAATTGCAGATATTGTAAGTGATAATTCACCAGGAGGCATTGTCGAGCGAGCTGGTGAGCGGAGTTCAAAGTGACCTGTTGATTCATCCCACACTAGGATTGATGGTTCTGCTAAGCCATTCCAAAGCAAGACGACTTCCATGCCTTCAATGACGTTGCTTTCACCACCAACTTCGACTATCCTACCAACTAATTTAATCTCCTTAGAATCATCTGAACGGATTATCAAATCCGTCTCCCAAAGAACCTCTATTTGGATATCTGCCTTAGCATATACCGTCATATTATATTCGACGGGTAGGTAAAATGTTTGACCCTCGAATGTGAATCTAATATCATGTCCACCTCTTGCAATCAGGTATCCTATCGAATATTCTAATTCGAAAACACCATCCTCACCAGTGGTTATTCGATTGATTTCTAACCCATCAAGCGTAACAATAATTTCTCGTCCAGAAAGGCCAGGTGCTCCTGCTGTATCTGAGTCAAATAGTCTACCTGTAAAGTTCCATTGTTCGCCTCTAGTAACTGATACATCATCCACTTGCAAATTAATCGATGTATGATAAGCAATTGTCAAATTGGCGTCTACACTTCCTGGCCTGTAATACCCCTGTGCAGGCGCTGTTACAGTTATTGTATGGAAGCCGATGTCTAAGAAGTCTGAAATTACCCAATTGAATGACCAAGCACCATTTTCATTACTTGTGGTTATCCCAACTAGGGTGCCATCAATGAAAATTTCAAGGGAGTGATTACCCAACCCTCCATCAGGGAGATTATCTCTAACTGTCCCAGTAAGCCTCATTTCATCTCCTACAGCGTACGCACTTACAGGATCTATCGAAATGATAGTGGGAGCATATACTGTGAACACTGTTGTTGAATTCGAAGATAGTATGAACTCCTCGCCCTGGAAAATTATCTTCACCAATCTAGGACCTAATGGCATATCTGGTGGAATAGGAAGATATACGCTGAATGTACCATTTTCTTCTACCTGAAGTCCGGTGAGGAATTGATCATTCATGGTGACTTCTAGATATCTATCTCCAAGTGTACGACCTGCTCCATCTGTAAGCATTCCTTCAATGAGAAGTAACTGGTTCCTATCGACCTCTCCGGGGGGAGTTGTGATAACAACTTGAGATGTTTGTGTCACATTGAACTCGACTGTACTTGCGGCAGGCAGGTAATATTCAGGATTCAATGAATCTCCTTGACCCATTGGATCTACCCAAGTAAATCCTCCAAAGAATTTCGCAGTAACGGTATGAGCCCCGTAATCCATATCTAATGGCAAATCATAGGTCACTCTCCACTGCCCTGTGGAGGCGTTAGAAACTGTTGTGTAGATTGAACCGACGTCGGTTCCATCTATCCAAATATGGATTACTCCTCCTGAAATTAACCCGTTATCGGTCAATAATTGGCCGTGCTCATCTAGAAGGGTGCCTGTGAAAGTAATATTTTCTCCAGCAATCATGGAACCTGATAGTTCTGTGAATTCTATTATAGTTGGAGCCAAAACGATTACTCGAGACCAAGTGGAGTCTCCGATTAAACCCGTAGAACCATTTATTCCAGGGAATTCAGCAGAAATTAGCATTGGGCCTTGTGTTCTCTGTGCATCTACAGGAATGACCAAAGTCCCTCTTCCTGTTGAATCGGTAGTCACAGATTGAATGAATGAACCATCAACTAGAATATCTATTTCGACATCTTCTACCAATTGACCTGCATTATCTATGATTGAGAGATTCACACTGACATCATTGCCCCTAACAACTCTTCTATCAGGATCTAGGTCTGCAGGATCTAATATTGAAATGAGGGAGTATCCCCTACTATCGAAAGAGCCTGTATCACTACTTGAGCCGTAGTAATTTACGGTTGGAGTATAACTCGCGGTTATGTTATGAGTCCCTCTAGGGAAAGATAGCCCGAGCGTAATTACGGCGCTCCAAGTGCCATTTGGATTCACAACACCTCCAGTTGCTTGGAACCCCGAATCGGTGCCGTCTATAGAGAATGTAAGGGATGAAGGTAAAGCAGCCCCTGTCCTATCCATTATTCCTGTACCGTTGCTAGATAGTAATGTTCCACTAACATTGAATGATTCGCCAGCAATTGGATTATCTGTTACTGGCGAGATTGTAAGATTAGTTGGTGAACGGACGAAAATTTGGTTCAATACAGTAGTTGTTGAATGGAGAGTTGCAGAGCCATTGAAATATAGAGTGATTCCGATTTGACCAAGCGGGTGTGTGTGTGGAACATCAAAGGTGAAATTGAATAGACCTTGGCCGTTAGTTATTCCTTCAGTCAACCATGTATCATGGAATTTAGCTGCAACTTCCATACCTCCAACAGGAAGGTCATTATCCGAAAATTCAGTTAATCGAGCCCCGAAAGTAATTGAGGTTCCCCTATCAACAACAGTCTGGATTATAGGAGTTCTTTCAGTAAATCGAGTTACTCCCCTTACTAGAATAGAGTCATTACCGGTACCTGTAAGATAGAACGGAGAACTCCCTTCAATTACACTCACCACTACTGTCTTGGTCCCACTTGAAACTCCATCGCCAAATGGGTCTGTTGGAACCGATACTGAGAATGAACCATTGCTTGTTGTTGTGTGACTGGATACTAATGTCTCACTGGAATCATTGAGGAAGAATACCTCTATCGCCATTGGCCCACTTACACTTCTATTACCATCGAATCCGTCCAAAACCTGTCCTGAAAGGGTAAATGACTGCCCCGCAGTGACTTCTTGAGGTATGGAGTTGATTTCCACTTGACTATCTACCTGTACGGTTAGATTTGCAAATGTATCATTCCCAATCCAACGTCCTGCATCGACGTCTGTTAGATTATCTGTTAGGTCATCATTAGCGTGAACACGTAGATCATAGAATCCTGGAGTAGTGTCTTCTAGAATAGTAGGACTGAATCTTGCAATACCATCTACATCTGTTGTCGCTGAATCGATAATTACCTGATTAGGACCACCCCAATCGAAGTATAAGTCGACATCTGTATCGGGTACCACGGAATCATCTGCAATATCCGTTACTGTGGCATTTAGAATCAGGGTAGTGCCAGCAATAACAATGATTGATTGAGGTTCTGCATTAACTACAAATTCGCTTTGAATTCCAGTCAAGACTCTTGTTTGTGAAAGGGTAGTATAGAATGGACCAAGGACCTCAGCATTTGTCGAAAAGTCTAGGACAAAGCGTAAGAAGTAGGCACTTGAACGAACATCTGTCGGCATTGTGAATGAGAAGTTATACGCCCCTGTTGTCTCGTTAATCCAGCCACTGACAAGTGTACGGATTACTGGAGGTGCGGGGCTTCCATCAGGGCTTGAGGGTAAATCCGATGGAATCTCAAGTTGGACTACAATTGAGGAGTTATTTCCTGTGATTGGAGTAAGATGGAAAATATCCTGAGCAAAACCTGAGACCCAAGTTACAGTTCCTCTCTCAGTCCATTCGGAACCCACAGTAACTGTTACGTTAGCTCTTCCTTGTATCCTAATACTATCAATTACAGAAGTAGGCCTGAGCCATGTTGAACCAGTGTAATTTAGTTGCCATGAGTAATCTCCAGCGATTGTATTCAAATCAGGCACCCATGCTACGTTGAAAATACCCGATTCAGGGTCAGTGATATTGAACACTTCACTGCCGTTAAAGTCAACACTGTACAGGCCAGGGAAATCGGCAACCGATGTTCCAGTATGGTCAGATAATTGTACTGCGACTGAAGCCTCTGTGCCTCTTTCGGTTGCAATTAATAGGTAGGTGAATTCCACATATGATCGGATACCAAAACTAGAATCGAAAGATTCCTCATCAGTAGCGAATAATTCATCTGCAGAGTAAATGAATTTCACTTCAACAAGACCCGCTGGAATAGCTACTGATGACTCATTAAAGTCCCATTCGATAGCAAATTGACCAGGATTTGTTGTCCAATTGCTAGAATTAAGTTCCCAAGTTGCGAGGTCAGTGTAGGGGCCATTGGTTCCGGCCCTGCGCATCTGGAAAGTAAGTGTGCCATTCAATGGATCAGGTGATGGCCCTCTACTAACTGCAGTACCGTTGATGAAAACTAATTGATTAATATCCAAAATACTGTTGTTTGAGTCACTACCTTCTAGAGATATTGTTAGGTTTGGTGAAGGTGTTATATTGAAATTAATATCAATTGTTTTTGGTCTTAGATGATACTCTGGATTGCTAGCATTATTCAAATCGGTTTGATGCCATCCAAGGAATGCCAGACTAGCATTAATGAGGCCAAGAGGCTCATTTTCTGAAATCGGCACACTGAACTCGAAATATCCACCCGAGCCAACATCAGCAATTAGGTTAACATCCCCTTCCTCAATTGTTGTGTAATTAAGTAGGACTTGTAGAGTATCCAGCATGGCTGGATCTGTTTGTGGGAGGTTAGCCCAACTCATGCTTCCAGTGACCGTAGAGTTAACCCCTACACCCAACATAGGTTGTTCGGCTGGAACGGGGCTACTTATTGACAAATTTACATCGTCTGTGATATTAATTGACCATGGGAAGGACACCCCCTGTACACCAACATATCCTTGCTTTTGGGTTAAAACCACTAGAGAGCCAAAACCAGGCTCAATCATCTCAGAAGGTGAACCATTGAATGAAAAGAATCCTTCAGAATCAGTAGTTGTAGTACCGATTAGTCTAGTTGCCAGTGCAGCACTTCCAGGGACATTTATACTCTCATTATCAGGTACTAGGTATAGTTCTAGAGTAATTCCCTCTATGCTTGAGGAGTTACTGACAAACTGTAATGTCCCATTAAGAGAGATGTTACCTGAGGAGTAATCTCTTTCCAAGGAATCTGGTGACCAAATTTCATCCACTACCTCGACAACTGAAACGTCTGGGCAAGCTTCGAATGGAATCCAACCAAGGTCTAATTCGCCTTGATTGGCGTTTGTTTGTAGATGGACCTCAACCCACCATGTGAAATCATTACCATATACTTCAAATCCATTATCTACCCATGTTCCACCAGAGAAGCCCGTAACCTTTCTAGTTGGTAATCCAATACTTCTCAACATCGCGGCGAAAACTGTCGCAAACTCATCGCAATCTCCTTCAAGAGCTTCCTCAAGAATCCAAACCGAGGTATCTTCTAGAATACTGGAAATGCCTGAGCCGCTGCGATTTACATTTGAACCAGCGTGATTTCTAAGGAAGGTGGTAGTATTGTTTCCATTAATTAGGAATTCTTGTATTGCCTCAATTTGATCCCATGCAGAAGTCCAACCACTCTCATTCAGCACAGCCTGTGTTATTCTCGTAACATTTGTAGGTCCTCTGTAATCGGTAGCATAAGTGCTATTTTGGAATGCAGTTGTATTATCTCGAATAGCATCGGTGAAAATAACTTGAGGAGTTGTGACATATAGCTGGTCGACAACTGAAGAATCAATCAAAACATCTCGAGTATAATTAGAGAAATTTAAACCCGCGGCTACATCACTCCAACCGGTATAATTGACCGCATTGTATGGTGCAATCAACTCTTCTCCAGGACTTAATATTCCGTTATTACTGAATGAAATTTCCCAAGAATGTAGGGCTGAATTATCCCAAAGGTCCGGATGTGCAACACCTTGAGTTGTTGACCACGTTGGGAACATTTGCGTGTATCCAACTAAACTATTATTGACGCCCCAAGAGGCACCCGTATAGGAGTCATATGTGTGCCAACGCCAATAATGAGTAATATTGTAATCAATACCAGTGGTCGTATTCTCAGCGAAGAAATATAGCATATTTGTAGAAATGTCATCTGTCGGGTCCCAAGGGTCGAACAGCGAATCTGCACAACCATTATCCCAATACTCAGGCAGACATTCATCTCCATCCGGAATACCTCCGCCATCAGTATCTGGATCTAGCCAATCAGTGCCTATTTCTTGTTCGATAGTATCTGGGATCCCATCTCCATCAGTATCCAATGGGTTCAGATCGTCGTCAGGATTATTCTGTGGATTTGTTCCATCGAGATATTCTTGGTAATCGATTACGCCACCATTGTCTGTATCGGAATTATTCCACAACGTTGTGTAGTTATCCAACGACATATTTCCATTCTCAATACCATAAATCAATGGACAACCAGTAGTATTCTCGAAATAATTATTCAGGCCGTCACCATCAAAATCTGCTAGATTACTACAAGGCTCTAACGGATCGGTTGAATTGATTACCTCGTCGAGGTCGTTTACTCCATCTCCATCAGAATCGGTTAGTGTGGGTAATGATTCAAAGCCCCAAGACCCCAACGATTCTTCCCAATCGGCTAGACCATCCCCATCAGTATCTCGATAATCATCATCACAATGCTGTTCATTAGCAGAACCAAGTAAATCATCCCAACACCATGAGCCATTTAGAACAACTACATAGAGAGCATCGGAAGGCATAGTAATTGATACAGAGCGTAGTATATTGCCATCGATTGAAGTGTATTGGAAGGGTGTTCTATTCCCTGTTCCCGATTCAAAATACGCCATTGGAGCCCCATTTTGGCGCCAGTCTAGTGGAGTGGGGTCTAGTTTGCTAGTATTGTTTACTGTTACAGAAAAGTCAACGGGAACCCATGTGATGACGTCGAGATATAGTTCGTAGGTAGATGTACATGGATCGGTGGCATGGGCTGGAGAAAGTTCGGTACCATCATCGATACCCCCACCATCTGTGTCAGCAACATCCCATAATGTACACGTGGCATTTTCTTCCCAATTTTGAATACCATCGCCATCAAAATCTCCTGAGTCCTCTATCCTAGTAGGGTCGGTTTCGTTAGCATCAACGACCCCGTTGAAATTCGTATCCTCTTCACCATCATCGAATTGATCACCATCCGTATTGTTATTTCGAGGGTCAGAGGCTTGTGGAGGGTTTCCATATGACCCATTTACTTCAACACCATCTGATATTCCATCTCCATCAGTATCTTCTGCTGTAGGGTCTGTCAAAAGGACTAATGCCTCGTATGAATCATTTAATCCATCTCCATCTGTGTCATTATTATTAGGATCGGTATAGGTAATTCCGTCAACTTCAGCCGTAAATAGAGAGCAAGGGGGTGAACCTGGTCCAAGCGCTAAAACAGGATTACAAGGTGATTCAGTATTGGTTCGATTGTCAGGGCCTGGTCTCCAATATTGGGTTGGGGGGTTTGTCGTACCATTCCTTGTATCCCATGCCGGATTTACGTATTCATAGAGGTTGATTAGGCCATCGCCATCAGGGTCACCAGAAGTACCGTCGTCACCTGAATTTGAAGTCGGATCTAGGTTGTTAGCGACCTCCCAACCATCTGGCATCCCATCTCCATCTGTGTCCCAACCATCTGGATCTTCGTCGGTTAAATTATCACCATCATCATCATTGCTTGAACAATCGGCGTCACCGTCATTATCGCCATCCCAACTGTCAACCATTCCGTCGTGGTCATCGTCAAATGTGTTGAAGCAAATATTCCCCATTGGATCTTCATCGGCTCCATCTGAATTCAATCCTTGAATCAACTGCATAGCACTCTCTTCATCCCAATTACTAACGGGAACTGTACCATTCCACCAAACACCATTATCGAGCTTATTTGGTGTAGTTGCCGAATCCCAATTAGCAGGTATTCCATATTGATATTCGTTTAGATTTGTTAGGGAATCTCCATCAGGGTCTCCGGTTGAACCATTGATTCCAGAGGCTGAAAGAGGGTCTAGACCATACTGCCATTCCCAGCCGTCTGGCAAACCATCCCCATCAGAATCCCAATCTTGGGGTTGGGTATTGATGTAGTATTCCAAACCATATGGAAGGCCATCTCCATCAGCATCTGTTGAACCCATCGCCTCCCACGTTGCAAATTCTATTGCAGAGTAAGAGGTTAGCAACATCAATAGGCTGAATAAAACAGCTGAGCGCTCCTTTCTGCGAGTGATTACAAGATTATTCTGACGCGAGTAGCCGAACATCATGTACACCCTATACCGCCTACGGCGGTTCATACGGGTCTTAAGCGGAATGGAGCGTCGTTCGGACGATGATCTAATGTAATGTCAGACAAGTTCTATATCATCGTCGTCGTAAACCATCTCTTCTTCTTCCTCTTCCTCGACAATTGGAATTTCAAATTCTTCTTCAGAGTCCTCATTCAAGTGATCATCTTCAGACTCCTTCATGGCCTCAAGTAATGCCAAATGGGCAGCCCATTTCCTACGGTTCATCCGGCTTTGGATACCAGCAAACATTAGTAAAATTGCTACCACCATTACAATTAATGTAGAAGCACGAGGATTGGTTACCTCGTTAATCAATCGATCAAAAATTCCATCTATTCCAACGACCATATTGAGATTCTTTTCTGCCGTGAATTCATCAGGCCAACTCTGCTCAGTATCATGCGGTTCAGCAGTAATTGTGACCTTTGCTGTATCCCCATTATTTGCTGATGGTGGAACCGTTACTTCTAGGATGATAGTCACTTCTTCAAAGGCATCCAATTCAATTAATCTTGAACCTGTAGGTCCTTCGATGTTGACATTCCACCCAGTTGCGCCTTCTACTTCGGCATCAAGCAGAACAATTAGTGGACTGTTACCTTTGTTTCGAACTTCAAATTGGAAGTCATAAAGGCCACCTGGTGCTAGTTTTCTATTTGATGTGACCTGGACAATTGTCAAATCCGGCTCATCCGCATCGACTTCGAAAACCATAGGTAAATCGAAATATCTTGGATTTGAATCAGAAGTGTCTTCCTTTATTCGTAAATAAACCGTATGATTACCAACGACTACCTGATCGGTTAGGGTAACTACTACGAATATCTCAGTGAAGTCACCTGGGCCAAGAGAGACCTGAGGTACTGCCGAACCATTTTGATCTAAAATTCGGTATTCCCATTGACCATATGCCGCCAATCTGTCGGTATTCTCGGCAAGACTTGCTGGATTGATAATCTGCCATTGAGTGGCCGATTCACCACTAGTCATACTATTTGTTATGCGAGCTCGGAGATTTACTTCGGGGTCGCTTAGTGAAGAACAAAGGGATACTTGAATGTGACCTAATGGGGTGCCATCACAATCTTGTGACACTTCCGCGCGGATTCCAAAGGTTCTCTGAATGGTGAATTCAACAGTAGTCCTAAGAGACGCATTTCCACTGCTTACTACCTCGACCTCAATCATTCCAATATCTGGATCTTCCCTATCTGTTGACGGTTTTACGTTGAATCTTAGAATCTGAGTCGAATGCCTCTCTAAAGGTGGTATGTGGAAAGTACCATCTCCATCATCTTCGAGAATTCTTTCGCCAGTGTCGTTATCGTAAATCTGTATAATTGATTTAGACCGCTTCAAGATATCTACTCTGAAATTATCTGTATCGAATCCCGTGTTGAATATCTCAAGTAGGAATGTAGTGAATTGGTTGTCCTCAACATATCTTGGTATTGTTGGGTCGATGTCACCAGGACGGCTTGAGTTCGCAATTGGTATATCGTGGTCTTCATTCCAAACCGATATATCCGGTGGCTGATAAACTTCGAGCTTTTCTAAATCTAAAGACAATAGGTCTTGATGTACCACAGTTTGGACACCTTCTATTGTGGCTTCAGCAACCGCTCTAATCTCAATTCTATCTGGAGTGCCGGTCAAATCATCTGGAGCTGTTATTGTAAGTATTGGATTCAGAATATCACCACCTGAATTCAACGTGTACCCTCCCGGAGAGTCAAATTCAACAAGCCAGGAACTACCTAGGTTGGTAAGCAATTCAAGTTCTACAGTCATCGATTTAGTAGAGTCTCCTCTGTGAACTAATTGAAGTGGTACCGGAGTTGTTTCGTCTGGAGCGACATATTCTACAGTTCTATCTTCTCGATGGTTAATCGCCACGCCCCATTGAATCATTTCAACCGGTTCGTGTTCAACAAGGAATGCGTTTCCTTGTACATCAGTAATTTCCAATTCTACCGTGTATTCTCCCGATGGAAGGCCAGTAGGATAGGTCCATGTGTAAGTGCCAAAGATACCCTGGCTGGTGTCTCTGATTCCATCGTCATCAGATGAAATCTCATGATCTATCCGATAATTTCCATTTGGATCTCGCATTAGTAATTTTACAGAATCCATGTCATCTCTGCCAAAGGCACTCTTAACATCGAATGAGAATTGCATGGTCCGGTCTGCTAAAACATCGTTTGGATACCATTCCAATTCTACTCCGTCTGCAAGTTCTGCTCCATCCCTTTGAAGTATCACTTCGCTATCTGCAATTGCATTAGTTTCAACTTCCATCTGAGAATATCGGTTACTTTCGCCATCTATTTCATTCCAGGCAATTTCTGCTTCACAACTACTACCAAATGGCCCACCAGAACTTTCACAGCCCGACATTTCAGCGGAAACCTCAACGGTCAATTCATTTCCATCTTGAATCACAAACGAATCATCACCATCTAGTATAACTTCGAAGAGTTCGTGATCAAAGTTACAAGAATTAGTTATCCCTGGATTACATGCGTCGGCTTCCCAAGATTCCGAGCCGACAGTGTTACCATTAGCGCTTACGACGATATCCCAAGTCACCTGTGAATTACTAGGGCCTTGAGCTCGTAAGAAAAATTGTACCGGGATGTAAAATTGACCACTAGAAGAGCCATGTTTTGGCCGACCAGTAATCTCTAGTGAACTTAACAAATCCCCTGTTGTAAACTCAATTGTCGAATCTAGAGCACTAGAAGTCGATTGACCGCCTGATTCAGGGACCATTGTTGTAATGTGCCCATCCCCTCCAGAGGATGAGTTTGCTTCTGCAAAATATAGTGTGTAAAGTTTGGATTCGATTTCCTCTGAAGTATCGGCCCGAGAGTCTGCAACTAGATGAGTAGGTTCTGTCACTAATGTCGCTATTTGAGGGGTAATCATCAGAATCGCAAGGAATATCGCAAGTTGGCTTAACTGGCCATCCCGAATCAGCGTACTGCTCGCATTCATCGCCTACCGGCACTCACGGGGGTGTTAAAGCGTTCGTGAGGTCCGAGTGCTCTTTGCATCGATTTTAACACGCCCCCCAAAGGGGGCGTAATCTCCGCTCGGTTCAAGTCTGATAAGGTGCTCAGAGGCCTCGCAGGGGTACCCGAGCTGGTCAAAGGGGCCGGACTTAAGCTCCGGTGCGTAGAGCTTCGTGGGTTCAAATCCCACCCCCTGCACCACTACTTTATTCGGGTTATTGAACAGCCTAATTGACCGTCTCCGTCCAAGATGTCTAGTTTAGTTATGACAACCGTAGCAGCTTCAACTGGACTAGGTTTCAGTATTCTATCTAATATGCGGTTTGCAAGAGTTTCCAAAAGTGAAGCGCGCTGTAAATTCAAAGCCTCATCTAATGCAGAGATTAGGTATTCGTAATCTAGAACCTCTGATATTTCATCGCCTGGAGGCGTGCTATCACCTGATAAAATAACATAAACGTCGAAAGAAAGACGCTGAGGAGACCCTAATTCATGGTCGTGAACACCTATGTCGACCTGTCTAATTACCTTCTCTAGGAATAGGCTAGTAGCCGCTTGATTCTGTGATAAAATTTGCATCAGCGCATCTGAATGTGAAGTCATTGAGCCTCCTCCGTTTCAAATGCAACATCTCGGGTTCTGGAAAGGAATCTTTCGCCAGCATCGACAAAAATGACCTGTCCGGTAATCGATTTCGCTTCAATGAGAAAAACTACTGCCTGAGCAATATCTTCTGGAGAGGGCCCATACCCAAGTGGGCTTTCAGACTGAGCCCGACTGAATCCTGCTTCTGTTTGGTCTGGGCTGGCTAAAGTATGACCTGGTGCGACCGCGTTAATTCTAAGCCTAGGTGCAAGACCTCTTGCAAGAGCCTCAGTAATACCAAGCAAGGCATATCGGGAGGCTGTGTAAGAAATATGATCTGGATTAGGCGCAGCGATTTTTTGATCGAGGATATTAACTACTGAACCCGACATGTCAGTGGGTAGATTTTGCAATACCTCGCGCGTCAACATTAGAGGGGCCTTTGCGTTAACATCCATGTGTTCATTCCAAGACCTATTATCGAAAGTTTCTAAGTCGTCATGCTTGAATTTAGAAGCATTATTCACAAGGTGTCGAACAGGCCCAATTTGTGAAGATGCTTTAGCAATGATTTTTGCAACTTCTTCCGGATTCGATAAATCCCCCTTTACGGTGCAAGACTCAACACCCAACTCTCTAATCTTATCGACTAGTTGCTCGGCTTCTTTTGCAGATGAATTGTGGTGAACTGCCACTGAGTGGCCTTTTTGTGCTAGGTGAAGACAAATTGCAGCGCCAATTCTCTTAGCGCCTCCTGTAACGAGTGCAGCACTGCGAGCCATATGTACATCCGAGTCAAGACTGGTATATCTCTCCTCGTTTTGAAAAACCTCATCTGGGTCATTGAGGCGAACGATTAACGCCGTATGTCCACTCCTCGTAATCAATGGGTGTACCGCTGCCCCAAGC
>CETI01021747.1_pt1 | contig 15999 bp, 10 predicted proteins | sample 361441 | NCBI WGS metagenome assembly CETI01 (sample SAMEA2622478, study PRJEB7988) | marine metagenome | biome: marine biome (ENVO:00000447); feature: deep chlorophyll maximum layer (ENVO:xxxxxxxx); material: "saline water (ENVO:00002010), including plankton (ENVO:xxxxxxxx)" | depth 90 m | reverse complement strand
GCTGTTTTTACCAAGGAAGTATTATCTAATAAATCAGAACAAGATTATCTATTATCAAAATTAAAGAAGAAGAATATTAATTTTCATAAAGCTCGATCAATTGACTTGTTCGATCAAGAAACGATCGCTGGAACAGTTGAAGAGTTTACTTGTGAAAATGATGGATTCATTATCATTGCAGTACCTGGTGTTGATATGACAGTTGATAGTCATAATCCTCCAACTGATTTAGAAATAAAAATCAAAAGACAAAATAAGACTAATAATAAAGCTAATTATTTTTTACCACCGCCGTTAGCTCCAGTTAAAGAAGAATTTATTGTGAATAATAGCACAGCAATATCATATGAAGTTGAAGCAGGTGATTTTATACAAGTTATTGATCTTTACGGTAGGCAGTGTTCTGATTTTCAAGTTTTTGATTCACTAAAATTAGAAAAGGGTAAGGAGCTATCAATAGATCCAATGGTTACGAGAAGTATCATTGGAATGAATTATGCGGTTCCAGGGTTATTTTCAAAATATTTTGATCAAGATCAGGATGCATTAGTGGAAGTAGTTCAAGATACTTGCGGAAGACACGATACATTTGGTAATGCATGCAGCTCTAAATATTATGAGGATGTTGGATATTTTGGTCATGCAAACTGTTCAGATAATTTTAATGAAGCACTAGCTCCTTATGGTGTACAAAAGAGAAGGGCTTGGCAGGCAATAAATCTTTTTTTTAATACTGGTCTTGATGCTACAAATGTTTTTTATTTTGATGTTCCTTGGTCAATACCAGGAAACTATGTTCTCTTTCAAGCTCAAAAAAATTTAGTCTCTCTATCATCAGCTTGTCCTTGCGATATTGATGCTGCAAATGACTGGAACCCAACTGATATTTGCGTTAGGATTTACTCTAAGGAGAATTTTTTCTCTAAAGCTTTAGGATACCGCAAAAGTGTGGGAGCAGATATTGATTTGACAAAACAAACAGGGTTTCACGAAAGAACGTCAAAATTGACGAATGATTATACTGAATTCGCCGGAGTATGGATACCGAGGAAATACGATAATCATGGCACGATAGCAGAATATACTGCATGCAGGAATAATGTCGTAATGATGGACTTATCGTCTCTTAAAAAGTTTGAGGTGATTGGTCCTGATGCAGAAGAGCTTATGAACACTGCGCTAACTAGAAATATTAAAAAACTATCAGTTGGCCAGGTTGTTTATACAGCAATGTGTTATGAAAATGGAACAATGATTGATGATGGAACACTTTTTAGGCTGGGAGACACCAACTTTCGATGGATTGGTGGAAGTGATTATTCTGGAGAATGGTTACGAGAATTAGCTTTAAAATTGAATTTAAGAGTTTCTGTTAAATCTTCTACAGATCAATTACACAATCTTTCAGTTCAGGGTCCAAACAGTCGTAAAGTTTTATCAAAAATAATGTGGACGACACCTGCAAGTCCTGGGATTGAGGATTTGAAATGGTTTCATTTTAACATCAGTCGATTAAATGATCATCTCGGTATACCGGTTATGTTGTCTCGAACAGGTTATACAGGAGAACTTGGATATGAAGTTTATTGTCATCCAAAAGATGCACCAGCAGTTTGGGATGCAATTTGGGAAGCTGGACAAGAATATGAAATTGTTCCAATGGGCTTTGATGCTTTGGATATGTTAAGAATTGAAGCAGGATTAATTTTGGGTGGAAATGAATTTAGTGATGAGACTGATCCTTTTGAGGCTGGAATTTCATTTACAGTTCCTCTTAAATCTAAAGATGCCAATTTTATTGGTCGTGATGCTCTGGTAAGAAGAAAAGAGAACCCTCATAGAAAGCTTGTTGGCCTTGAGATCGAAGGAAATGAAAAATGTGGACATGGAGACTGTGTTCATATTGGAAAAGGTCAAGTTGGAGTCATAACTAGTGGTATGATTTCTCCAACACTAGATAAGAATATTGCTTTATGTCGAATAGATATTCATTCCTCAGAAATTGGAAGTGAAGTTGAAGTTGGTAAACTTGATGGTCATCATAGAAGAATTAAAGCTAAGATAATTGAGTTTCCATTCTATGATCCAACTAAAAGTAGAGTTAAAGCTTAGTTTTCAACAATTAACTACCTATAGTATGTCACATAGATAATTAATCTATATTTAGTTAAAATTTTACAATATTTATTTTATTTCATTTCACTTTAGTCACGTTCTATGGGTATAATTTTTCAGGATTAATTAAATCAAAATTAGGAGTAAATTAAATGAGAAAGATAATAAGTTTACTTTCTGCTATGTTCATAGTGACAAGTATTACGCTTGGAACTGCAGCATATGCAGCAGATAGTAAAAAACCAATTAGAATTCCAACTCATAACTGGTCAAGTCAAATAGTTATGGCTTATGTTATTGGTGGAATTTTTGAGAGCATTGGAAACAATGTTGAATACGTCCCAGCTGACTCTAATGCTGTTTATGAAGCAATTCGTCAGGGCGATGTAGATATATCACATGAAGTATGGCAATCTGCATTTGGTAAGTCGTTTGATAATGCCAGAGACGCAGGAGGTCTGCTTGACTGGGGTGACCATGAAGCAAGAACTCTAGAAGATATGGGTTTCCCAAACTGGATTTTGGATACAGATTTATGTCCTGGTCTTCCAGATTGGACAGCTTTAAAGAATCCAGATTGTGCTGCAAATTTTGCAACACCTGACTCGGGCGGTAAAGGCCGTTGGTTAGAGGGTCCACAAAGTTGGCATGGTGATTTAATGCCTCAACGTTTAGAAGCACTTGGATTAGATGATCTTTGGATGGTCAAGTTTGCGGGTGGAGCCGATGCGTTATGGGCAGACCTTGCTGCTGCAGAAAAAGAGCAAAGAGGAAGCATTATCTTTAACTGGACACCAAACTTTACTGATGGTGCTGGATTTACATTTATTGATTTCCCTCCATACTATGATGGTTGTAGACCTGTTGATGGTGGTGATGGAAAATGTGGATCTCCAGACGGCTATCTTAAGAAAGCTGTGTATGAAGGTTTCCCTAAAACACATCCACAGGCAGCTGAAATTTTCAAGAAAATGTCTTTTACAACAAGTCACATAGGTGCAATGGCAGCTTTGGTTGATACTGATAAAATGACACATGAAGATGCTGCTAAAAAGTGGTTAGCTGATAATGAATCTGTATGGAAAGCTTTTGTAAATTAATTGTTTTTTAATAAAGATTCTTAAATTAATCTCTCCCCTAGTTTATACTAGGGGAGATTTTTTTTACTATTTTAGATTCATGAAGAAATTATCTATTTGTATTTTTTTAATTTTGTTGATTTCCAACTCCGCAAATGCACGTAAAACCGGATGTGAAGGAGATTGTGAAAATGGTGTCGGGACCTGGACTTATACTGATAAAACAGTTTACGAAGGCCAGTGGAGCAACAGTTTAAAGCATGGCCAAGGAATAGAAACATGGCCAAATGGTTATGTTTACAACGGTACATTTGACAATAGTGAATGGCACGGCCAAGGAAGCCTTATATTCCCTGACGGATCAAAATATGTAGGTGATTGGGTAAACGATAATATGAATGGCCAAGGATCATTTACTTGGGCTAATGGAGACGTTTATACCGGTGGATTTCTAAATAGTAGTAGACATGGAGAGGGAGTTCTAGAGAAGTCAGATGGCACAGTCCTAAAAGGTGTTTGGAATGAAGGAGAGTTAGTTGAGTCTAATTAGAAACTAATGGCTTTAGAAAATAATTTACAGGCAGATAAAATAACCCCAAACGGCTTTAGAAAATTAACAGGTCTTTTGACTCTTATATCAACAATTATTTTTATTTTTTTAATTTTAAATAATATTTTTAAAAAAGAAGAATTCGAGCCTGTAGTTGAAGATATCATTACTGAAGAAGAAAATGTTGAAGACTATGATGATTTCATCTTCGCATTACCAAGTGGCAAATTAAATTTCTATGAAAGCAAGGATGGGTATGAGTTATCTATTAGTGAATATGAGACCATCTGTAAAAACACAAAGATAATTACTCAACGTTCAATTATGGGTGCAAATATAACAGATATTCAAGCTCAGGTATTATATAATGACAATGGAAATAAAATAGATCGATATTCAGTGAAGTGGGACAGTAATAATAAAATTTGTTTGGCTGAGTATACAATTAAAGCACTTCAAGGTTCAACTGAAACAGTAACTGTAATAGGTCAAGCAAAAGGTTTTTTAAATACTGGAGTTGATACTAGAGTATATTTTATAAAAAACTTTTAGAGAGATTTTTTAAATGAGGGATTTTTTTCATATTTTAGTATACATTGATCGGATATACCTATGACTTCTTTAGATCCAGTAATTAGATGTGAATCTGTTTATAAAATTTTTGGGGCAAATGCGAAAAAAATGCTCAACGAATCTAACGGAAATGTCGATGCCAAAGATTTTCAAGATGCGGGATGTATTGTTGGTGTAAATAATGCATCGTTTGATGTTGCTAGAGGAGAAATGTTGGTGGTAATGGGTCTTTCTGGGTCTGGAAAATCAACCTTACTTCGATGTATATCAAGACTAACAGATGCAACCTCAGGTAAAATTTTCATTGATGGCCAAGATCTTCTATCTCTAAAGAATAAGGAACTTATTGAATTAAGAAGAAATAAAATGGGCATGGTTTTCCAGAGCTTTGCCTTATTGCCTCATAAAACAGTTTTAGAAAATATTGCTTTTCCACTTCAAATAAAGGGCATTAAAACAAATGAAAGCATAACGAAAGCTTTGGAGATGCTTGAGTTAGTTGGTCTAGATGGTAGAGAAAATTATTTTCCAAGAGAATTATCAGGAGGACAACAACAAAGAGTAGGTATTGCAAGATCGTTAGCAGTTGAGCCAGATATATGGTTTTTGGATGAGCCTTTTTCAGCACTTGACCCTCTAATTAGAAAAGAAATGCAAGATGAATTCTTAAGATTACAAAGCACGTTAAAGAAAACAATTTTATTTGTAACACATGATTTTGATGAAGCCTTAAAACTTGCAGATCGTATCGCCATTATGAAAGATGGAATAATTGAGCAACTCGATACTCCTGCCAATATTGTCTTAAATCCTGCTACAGAGTACGTACGTAAATTTACTCAAGAAGTTCCTAGAGAAAAAGTTCTAAAGATAGAGTCAGTTATGGATCCTATTTCAGGAGAAACAAACCTAAGTGAATTTAAAGTCTCAAAAGATGCAATAATAGAAACAGTTGCCGAAAAAATTTTGAATGAAGAAAATCCAATGCCTGTTATTAATTCTAATGAAGAAGTAGTAGGAATTGTAAAAAGATCAAAAGTTATTCAGGTCGTATTTGGAAATGAAGACTAAAATTTATAAGTTATGAATTTTATAAATAAATATTCAACTCTTTTACAATGGGCACTTTTATTTATTGCTTTCTTTGGTTTAATTTTTGCAATTGATATACCTGAAGGCTATAAATTTATTAGAGCGCAAGCTGAATTTTCTGTAATCGAAGGCCAGTCTGAATATAGTTTTTTAGGGACAACAGTAAGATATTCTTTTTTTGAGTTCTTATGGCGGTTGCCTCCTTGGTTAGCATGGCTACCAATATGGGTGAATGATTCTATTTATTTTTTACTGAATGATTGGATGCCTCTTGAATTTTGGGATGAAGATATTCAAGAGTATAAAACGCGTCCATTAATTCTTCAGGTTACAAGAGTGATTTCAGCAAGTCTTCTTTTTTTAATAGAGTTTATTCGAGAAATTTTAATTGGAGGAGTTAAAACAGTAGTTACATTTACTAGCTGGGATTGGATTGATGCTAATCCTTGGGCTGAATTACCAGGAATACCATGGACAATCGTCACCGCTGGCGCTGTTCTGATCGGTTATAAACTAAATGGAAAGGGTCTTGCAATTTTTGCTGGACTCACAATGATTTATATTTCTGTTTTCGGACAGTGGAATCCAGCAATGGAAACCTTATCTTTCGTTTTAGTTGCGGCTCCAATTTCATTTATTCTTGGACTAAGTTTGGGCATTTGGGCTTACAAGAGTAAAAGAGTTGAAAATACACTTAATCCTATTCTACAGGTTATGCAGACTACACCTCAGTATGCTTACCTTGTTCCGGTTATGGTTTTATTTGGAATAGGTGATCATGCTGGGGCTTTGGCTACGATAATATTTGCTACTCCTCCTATGGTAAGACTTACGTTACTAGGACTTAGAGGAATTTCTCCAGAAGTAATTGAGGCTGGAAAAATGAGTGGCTGTAGTGATTTTCAACTTATGTTTAAAGTTTTAATTCCAACAGCAAAACGAGATATATTAATTGGTGTAAACCAGGTAATTATGCAGTGTTTAGCAATGGCAGTCATTGCATCTTTTATTGGTGCGAAGGGACTAGGTTGGAATCTATTATTAGCATTAAATCAACTTAGAATTGGACTAGCTCTTGAGGCTGGAATTTGTATAAGTTTAATAGCAGTGTTATTGGATAAAATGTCTCTTGCGTGGGCAAATAAACAAACAGATTATTTTGCAAACCTTAATTTTTTTGAGAGAAATAAAATAAGTTTAATTTTTTGCGCGTCTATATTTATAGGTCTGATACTTGCATATTTTGGATCCGTTTATTTTAAAGAGGGTTATAACTATTTATTTGAAGTTCCTCATAATAAAGGAATTTCTACAGAAGAATTTTGGGATAAAGGCGTTGATTGGATTTGGGAGACATTTTTTTACCCATTAAAAGTATTTAATACTTGGTTGATCGTTGATGTTTTACAGCCAATGAGGGCTGCATTTCTACGAATGCCGATTGTTGCGACGTTTGTTTTAGTTATGGGTACGGGATATATTATTGGAGGTATTCGTTCAGCTCTAGTTGTTGGAAGTTTAACATTATTTATTGCTCTAACAGAATGGTGGGATAGAGCTCTTGTGACAGCTTATATGGCTACTGTTGGTGTAATCGTATCTAGTATAATTGGAATAACTGTTGGAACTATTTGCGCACAGAACAATTCTACTTCAAAATTTATTTTAGCAGTCTGTGATATCTTTCAGACATTTCCGTCATTTGTTTATTTAATACCTGTGATGATGCTTTTTGGTGTTACGGATACAGCGGTATTGATTGCAGTAATTGTATATGCAACTATTCCTGCAACAAGATACACAGTAGAAGGCCTGCGAAGTATTCCACCAGCTCTGCATGATGCGGGCGCAATGTCTGGTGTAAATAATATTCAAAGATTAGCTAAAATTGATTTTCCTCTAGCATTTCCTCATATCATGTTAGGCATCAATCAAACCGTCGTTTTTGCTTTATTTATGGTTATAATTGGAGCTTTTATTGGTACCGAGGATTTAGGACAATATATTTTAAAAGCACTTTCAGATAAACAAGGTGGGGGTAAAGGACTTGTACTTGGTATTTGTGTCGCATTTATTGGTCTTATTGTTGATCATTTAATTAGAACCTATGCAGACAAAAGAAAAAAAGCCTTAGGGATCGATTGATTAAGCATTATTCAGAGTGTTAAATCCAATGAAAAGTAAAAACCTATCAGATATTATAGAAGTTGAAAAAATTGAAATTGTTAAAAAGAATATTTCAGAAGCTCACGGCCTTCCAAACGAATGCTATACAAATGATGAGTACTTAGAGTATGAGAGAGATCATGTCTTTATAAACAATTGGACTGTTATTGGAACCGCTAGCTCAGTTCCGGTATCGGGTGATATAAAACCATTTGATTTGATTGGTATTCCTTTAATTATTATTAGAGACAAAAATCAAAATATCAGAGTTTTTCATAACGTATGTAGTCACAGAGGACATAAATTAGTTGATAAACAATGCAAACAAAAAAACCTCATCGTATGTCCTTATCATTCGTGGTCCTATGATTTTAATGGAGAACTAGTTCGGACTCCTCATATTGGTGGACTGAACAATCATGAAGTAGAAGGTTTTGATAAGAGTAGAAGTAATCTAAAAGAAGTTCGCTCTAAAGTTTGGATGGATTTAGTTTTTGTAAATGTTGACTCTCGTGCAAAAGATTTTGATGAAAGTATAAAACCTCTCGAGGATCGTTGGTCAAAATTCATATCTAAAGATGATCAAAAATTAATTTATCATGCAAAAAATTTTGGTAATTTTGAAATGAGTGTAAATAGTAATTGGAAGTTTGCTATTGAAAATTACTGTGAAAGTTATCATTTGCCGAGTATTCATCCAGAACTTAATCGTGTTTCAAATATTGAAGATCATTATCATATAGAAGATGAGGATAAGTTATTCTCAGGACAAGGAAGTAAAAAATATTCACAGCAATTTGATGGAAATAAAAAGTTCTCTACGTTTCCAAGTTGGCCAAACCATCTATACGAGAACTCTGAATATGTATCCTTATTTCCAAATTTAATGTTAGGAATCCACGTCGATCATTTTTTTGCATTTTGGTTAGAGCCATTGTCTATGACTCAAACAAAAGAACATTTTGAAATGTATTATGTTGGAGAAGAGAGTGCTTGCAGTAATGATTACAAAGAATTAAGAGAGAAAAATTTTATATTTTGGCAAGAGGTTATGAATGAAGATGTAAGTGCAATAGAGGGAATGCAAAACGGAAGAAAATCACCTATTTATAATGGTGGAAATTTTTCGCCCATTATGGATAGTCCAACACATCTATTTCATAAATGGGTTGCAGAAAATTTAACTGCTTAATCTAATTCTATTGACAGAGTCTATTTTTAGGTAATTAATTTAACTATAATTAATTGAGGCCAAAAAGTATGAAAAAAGATCTAATTTCCAGATTAAATGAAGGCCCTATCATTTGTGCTGAGGGCTATCTATTTGCAATGGAACGAAGAGGATATTTATCTGCCGGTGCCTTTGTTCCAGAAGTCGTTTTAGAACATCCAGAAGTTGTGACACAATTACATAGAGAATTTATTAGAGCGGGATCTGATGTCGTTCAAGCTTTTACTTATTATGGCCATAGAGAAAAATTACGAATTATAGGAAAAGAACATTTATTGGAGTCTTTGCAAAAAAATGCTCTACAAATTGCCAAAGACGCTGCCAATGAATACAAGGATCTAGATCTTATGGTTTGTGGAGATGTCGCAAATACAAATATTTATGACCCAAGTGATAAGCAGTCAATTATTGAATGCCAAAAAATGTATGAAGAACAAGTGGCTTGGGCAAAGGAAGCGGGAGTTGATTTCATAGTTGCTGAGACAATTAATTGGACTGATGAAATGAAAATTGCGCTTAAAGCAATCAAAGATGAAGGAATGATAGCGGTTGCAAATTTCGCAATACCAAGGGGAGATAAAACAAGAGAAGGACATACACCTGAAGATGCTTGTAAGATGATGGAAGATTTAGGTGCAGATGTAGTTGGTTTAAACTGTTATAGAGGACCTGACATGACCATGAAACTTTTAAATAAAGTAAGAGATAAAGTATCCTGTCATGTTGCTGGATTGCCAGTACCTTATCGAACTACAGAAGAAGAACCTGGTTTTTTAAATATTTCAGATGATGGATGTAACTGTATTCCTGGTGATAATGCATTTCCTGTAGCCTTGGATAATCTATTATGCAATCGCTTTGAGATGGCTAAATTTGCAACAGACTGTATGGAAAAAAATATTAATTTCATTGGAATTTGCTGTGGTGCTGAAGCTCATCACGTTCGTCAGATGTCAGTTGCAGTTGGAAAGAAGCCAATTTCGATGAAGTATATGCCAGATATGAAAAAGCATTTTCATCACGGAACAGACGAAACTCTCAAGCAGGTAAATAAAGAATTTACACCTTAAGAATGCAGACTCACGCTAAAGTTGTTGTAATTGGTGGGGGAGTTGTAGGATGTTCCATTCTTTTTCATTTAGCAAAGTTTGGGATGAAGGACTGCATTCTCCTTGAACGAAAAGAATTAACAGCAGGATCTTCTTGGCATGCCGCAGGGAACGTTCATGTTATTTCTTCAGATCCAAACATATCCAGACTGATGGCATATACAATAAATTTGTATAAGGAAATTGAAGAGACATCAGGACATTCAGTTGGATTTAAACCAAGTGGAGGATTTTATTTAGCCTCAAATGAAGTTTGGTCTGATTATCTGAAAAGAGAAAGAACAAAGGCTAGATATATGGGCCTTGATCAGGAGTTTATTTCATTGGAAGAGGTTGCAAAAAAGAATCCTCTTATTGATCCAAAAAAATATATTTCAGCTTTATGGGATCCGATCGATGGAGAAGTAGATCCATCTGGCGTTACATATGCATTTGCAAAATCTGCAAAAGTTCACGGTGCCAATTATTATACAAATACTGAGGTTAAAGATACTAAGCAAAGAGAAGATGGAACTTGGGATGTCTTCACTAATAAGGGAAATATTCATGCAGAAATTGTTATTAATGCTGGAGGACTCTGGGCGAGAGAGGTTGGAAAACTTGCAGGAATAAATCTACCCGTACAACCAATGGAGCATCACTATTTAATTACTGATACCATTCCAGAAATAGCTGAGATGCCTAAGGAAACAAGACTTCCAATTGGAACCGATTTTGATGGAAATATCTATTTCAGACAAGAAGGACAAGGCATGTTGCTTGGAACATATGAACCTAAGTCAACCCCATGGAAAGTAGAGGGGACCCCACTAGATTTTGGACATGAGTTGTTAGAACCAAAGCTAGAAAATATTCAAGATCGTTTAGCCATTGGTTTTGAGAGAATGCCAGCTTTGGAAAAAGCAGGAATTAAAAATATTATTAATGGTCCTTTTACATTTGGTCCTGACGGAAGCCCCCTAATTGGACCCGTTCCAGGTATGAAAAATTATTGGGTAGCAGTTGGTGTAATGGCAGGGTTCTGTCAAGGAGGAGGAGTAGGCAAGTGTATTGCAGAATGGATTATTGATGGAGAACCTTCTATAGATGTTTGGGCAATGGATGTTGCGCGGTTTGGTGATTATGCATCCCCACATTATGGAACAGTTAAATCATCTGAAAATTATGAACGAAGATTCATTATGACATTTCCAAATGAAACTTTGCCAAAAGGGAGAAGACAAAAGACTACTGCTTTATATGATCGTTTTGTTAACATGGGAGCAGTTATGGGTGATAGCTTTGGACTCGAAAATGTTCTTTGGTTTGCTGATAATCCTGAAGATGCTTATGAAGAACCAACAATTAAACGATCTCGGTCTCATAAATATGTTTCAGATGAAGTTAAAAATGTTAGAGAAAATGTTGGAGTAACAGAAATTGCTAATTTTTCTAAACATGAATTTAAGGGCAAAGACTCAAGAAAATTTCTAGACTATATTTTGGCAGGCAGAATACCAAAAGTAGGGCGTATAGCATTAAGTCCAATGCTATCAAAAAAAGGCAAGTTATATGGAGATCTTACAGTTTCATGTCTTAGTGAAAATCATTTTATGGTTTATGGTTCTGGCGCTGCACAGGAGGCACATCGACGATGGTTTGATCAACACTTAGATCAATATGAAGTTGATTATACAAATAGATCTGATGAGTATCATGGCCTTGCTATTTCAGGTCCAAAATCAAGAGATTTACTGCAATTATTAGTCAGAGAAGATGTTTCAAATGAGTCATTTAAATTTAGAGATTCGAGAAAAATGTTTGTTGCTGGTGTACCTGCGTTAGTCAATCGATTGTCATTTACCGGAGAACTGGGATATGAAATGTATGTAGCGCCACACTATCAGCTCAAGTTGTACGAGGCCATTGAAGAAGCAGGGCAACAATTTAACATAAAACCTTTTGGAGGAAGAGCTTTAATGTCAATGAGGCTTGAAAAAAACTGGGGCGCATGGACACTTGATTTTAGGCCTGACTTTACTCCAAAAGAGACGGGCCTTTCTGCGTTTATAAATTGGGATAAAGATTTTATTGGCAAGGATGCTGCAGATAAAGATGACAGTAATCATATGTTATTTTCTTTAGTAATTGAAACTGATGGCATAGATGTGACTAACAATGAAGCTGTTATGCAAAATGATGTCTGTATCGGATATGTAACATCTGGAGGCTTCGGTCACTATGTACAAAAAAGTATTGCTTTTGCGTATTTGAATAATGATTTGTTGAACACTGAAGAAGTTTTACAAGTAGAAATTAATGGAGATTTTTATAACGCTTCAATTATTAATAGACCTTGTTATGATGACTCAGGCAAAAATTTAAGACAATAAAAAATTGAAAAGAAAAATTTGTATTTTTTTAACATTATTTCTAACATTGGTTATAAGTGTGCATTCAACTGAAACTAATAATTCTTTGAAGCGTGTTCCAGCAGAGTGGGAGCTACAGGAAGCAATTTGGATTCAATGGCCTGGACATTGGGAAAAAGCTTATGAACCTACTTTTGCAAAGATGGCCGATATTATATCTCGCTATGAGAACCTTCATATTCTATATGGCACAGAAAAAATTTATGAAGATGCACGCAAAGCAATAAGTGATATTGGTGCAGACCCTAATAATAATATTAATTGGCATGAAGTGCCTAATGATAATGCATGGATGAGGGACAACGGACCTGTTTACATTTTAGAGAATAATGAGTTAAGAATTCAGAATTGGAATTTCGATGCATGGGGTGGAGCCTTTGGATCGGATGTCCCTTTTAATTTAGATAATTTAGTCCCTAATGAGGTAGGAAGAATTCTTGATATGCCTGTTGATCATGTGGATATAGTACATGAACGAGGCAACTTAGAGTTTAATGGATTAGACACAGTCATACTAAACTGGAGTACACTAGGAGATCCAAGTCGAAATATTAATTATGATAAGCCACAAGCTGAGCATGATTTAAAGAAATATTTTGGTGTTTCAAATGTAATATTCATAGAGGGAATTCCAGATGGTGATCTAACCAAAGGTCATATAGATGGCATTGCTCGATTTATTGAAACAAGAACTGTTGTTGTAGTTCAATGTACATCTAATTCATTATGCCAACCCAATAGTAAAGATGCCAAGATTTATGATAATGCAGCAAAAATAATAGAGGAAGCAGGGTTCAATGTCATAAGAGAACCTATTGAAGGCTTTGTTCAATATAATAATCAAAAATTTGATACAAATTATATGAATTGGTTAGTAGGTAATGGTTTTGTAATTGCTCCTGGTTTTGGAAATTCTATTACAGATGCTAAAGCCAAATCTCGTATAGAGACTTATTTTCCTAATCGTGACGTGTATATAATAGAAATGTTAAGTTCCTGGGCTGCCGGTGGCGGTGTTCATTGTCATACAAATGATCAGCCCGCTTTTTCATTTGAACAAGGGTAATTAATTAAATCAATTATCCCAAAACGTATATTCATCGTCTTCTGTCCATTCCTCTCCATCATGTTTGTCTATACGAACAGGAGTTGCAATAACACTCATAAAATTTGGCTCAACTTGCTGACCGTTATGCTCTTCAAGTATTTTTTCTAATAATTCTACTTTTTCAGACATCTGATCAACTAAATTATTCCTTTCAGTAGGGTCATTGCTCAAATCAAAAAGCCATGTTTTACTTTGGTTTTTATCGACAATCATTTTCCATTTATTGTGCATCATAGTTTGAAGTCTTCCTGATCTCCAAAAAAGAGTTTCGTGTGGAGGCTTATTTTCCTTTATAAAGGGTATGATATTTTTTCCATCTATAATTCTATCATTAGGAATAGATGCACCAGCTGCTGCTGCGAATGTGCTAAAAATATCATTTTGATGTATTGGATGATCAAAAATAGTTCCTGATTTTATTTCAGTAGGCCATTTTGCCATGAATGGTATGTGCAATCCTCCCTCAAAATGGTTTAACTTCCAACCTCGATAAGGCTTATTAATATCAGAGAGATGAATATAATTTGCACCTCCGTTATCGCTTGAAAATACAATTAGGGTATTTTCAGAAAGATTATATTCATCAAGAGCATCAAGTACTTTTCCTACACCACGATCTAATGATCTGATCATTGCAGAATAAACTCTAAGTCCATGATTATCTTCTTTTGATAGATGATGAAAATGATCGTAATCTTCTTTTAATGCTTGAAGAGGATTATGAGGTGCAAAGTGGCCTAAATAGAGAAAGAAAGGTCTGTTTTTATTCTTTTCAATAACTTTAAGAGCTTCATCAGTATAAAAATCAGTTATATATCCTCCAGGCTCATATGCTTCACCTCCATTAAACCTTACTGAAAACTGAGAAGCGGCCCAAACCATTCGATCAATTCCTGCATCAGTGTATGCGTTTACAACATTTGGATCATCTTTGGGAAGATAGAGAGGACTTAATAATTGTAGGCTGTCATCAAAGCCTTGGTCAGTTGGTAGTTGTCCTTTCGTATCACCCAAATGCCATTTACCGATGTGAGCATTATAATAACCTTGTTGTTTTAAAACTTCAGCAATTGTAATTTCACTAGATGGCATTCCTGCATATCCTTCATCTCCAATAAAATTTTCTTCAGAAACCTCAGCGAATTGAGTCCTAATGAGAGGATTTTCAATTTGATCTATCCATTTAAAAATTGTACGGCCAATAGAATAAAATGGTGTAAATTCATAACCAAATCTTGTTGCATATCGCCCTGTCATTAGAGATGCCCGTGATGGCGAACAGCTTGCACTAGCTGCATAACCATTATTGAAACGAACACCTTCTTTGCCAATCCTGTCAATGTTTGGAGTCATTAGAGTTCCATCTCCAGCGCCTCCATTGTATAGAGAAACATCATTGAATCCCAGATCATCAGCTAGAATGAGAATGATGTTTGGTTTTCTCTCTTTCAGTGGAAGCTGAGGGTATGATGGACCGTCAGGCCATACTACTTCTCTATATTCTGCTACCGGTTGCGTGAATTTTATTATCTTTGGAATTGCCCATACCACAACTTCAACTCGGTTAATCCATAGTGTCATTGCAATTAGAATTAATAATGCAAAGCCAAAAAAGATTTTTTTTAACATTAATCTATGTATGTTATTTTAACTTTGTCTGAATTTAAGGGAAGAATACCCATTACTCCATCTCGACCAATCGTCCAATTTTTATAAATATCATTGACACCATCAAAGAATAACATTTTAGCAACTAATCCGTCTGGATATGGGATGAGATGATAAAAAATGAGATGTTTTGCTTTCGCTAATTGAGCAGCTTTAGCTGCTTGCGTTGGAGACGTATGATAATCAAGTACATCAATGAGTACGGTGGATATGTTGCCTGTTTCATCAACTTTATAAGCAGCGGTGGCCCCAGCATTGTTAAGTTTGTAAGAGAGTGCCTCATGAAACAACAGATCAGTTTTATCTGCATGTTTAATTACATTTTCACTATAAGATGTATCACCACTTATAGTGATGGATCGACCTTTATAATCAAATCTGTATCCTACCGATGGTTTAACGGGATCATGCTTTACAAGAAAAGCTGTTACTTTTAAGTCATTGTCTTCGATAACAATTGAACTTTCTATATCAATTATGTGTGTATCAAAACCTGCAAATTCGATTGGAGCAACGACATTACCATGATGTTCATATCTCCACTTATAATCAAGAGCGTAAGTCGCTTCAAATCCATCAGTAACACTTTGCGTTCCTTCTGGTCCATATACTTTCAGTTTATCCGTTCGATTTTGTGTAATCCAAGCATTTAAATGTAAATCAGCTAAATCAGAGAAATGATCTGAGTGAGTATGTGTTAAGAAGAATGCCTCAACTTTACCTAAATCAATTCCCCAATCTCTTAAGTTTGTTATGCTTCCATCTCCCGCATCAACAATAAAAATTCTTTCTCCAGCTTTTATGAGAATACATGTTTCAGCAGTGCCAGCTGAGGGTAATGGTCCTCTCGATCCACAGAGTAGTCCAGATAAAGAATCTTCTTCAGGAAGTGGGCTT
>CETI01042630.1_pt1 | contig 16051 bp, 16 predicted proteins | sample 361441 | NCBI WGS metagenome assembly CETI01 (sample SAMEA2622478, study PRJEB7988) | marine metagenome | biome: marine biome (ENVO:00000447); feature: deep chlorophyll maximum layer (ENVO:xxxxxxxx); material: "saline water (ENVO:00002010), including plankton (ENVO:xxxxxxxx)" | depth 90 m | reverse complement strand
CCAAAAATTATTGTAAATAAAGATATTGCAAAGAAAACAGTTAATCCAGTATATTTTAAGAAATAAACTAAAGCTCCTGACAAGCCGAGCTTTATAGAGTTTTGTATAGTTGGATCGTCGTAGAACTGTTCAAAGTATATTAACAACAGACAGAAGCCAAGAAAAAAAATACTCTCGACAAGGAGTTGGTGCACTAAGGCAAATGTAGGAATGATTAGTATAAAAAAGCTTAAATTTATTAAAATAAACTTATTTTCAAATTTTTTATTTATTTTTAAAAAAAATAAAAAAGATAAAACACTCGTTAGCGCTAAATTTGCAATTTTTAGATTGTAGTAATTGTCAAGCTCACTTAAATTTAGATCATAAAATAATGACAAAAAATAATTAAAAAGGGGCATTCTATTTCTATCGCCTAAGTACCAATAGTTATCACTTAATAAAATTGTTCTCACATGATTTAGATATGCATTTTCGTCGTACTTATTTACAGGGCTAATGTCATTCATTATCAATAGAGTGAAAGTAAAAAAAGCAATTACTTCAAACAAAAGAAGTGAATTTGTATATTTTTCAGTAAAATTTTGGATTTTAGTTAACATTTTAAATTTATATCATTATATATCGTGGTTTAGATTTATAATCCTTTTATGAATTTTTTATATTGTTTTGACAATAATTTTAATTTGCAAGCACTGAACTCTATAAATTCAATTATTAAATACTCTAATAATGTAAATTTAAATTTTTATATAATACATGACTCACCCAAAACTTTTTTAAAGATTCTTGATAGGTATTTACCAGATTACAAAAACCTAATAACAATTTACAAATTTGATTTTGATTCAATTAAATTTCCAAGAATAAATAAAGCTCATGTAACTAAGGCAACATACTTTAGATTATTTTTTCAAAAATACCTTCCTAAAAATATTGAATTTATAACTTATGTTGATTCAGATATTATATGTTTAAGTAATCCAGAAAAAAGAATACAAGAATTAATAGAAACAATAGATAATAGTAATTTATTGATAGGAGCAGTTAATGAAGACTCTCTAGTTGATCAAAATGTAAATAGATTAGATATGAAAAGTGATAGGTATTTCAATGCAGGAGTAATGATAATCAATCTGAAACAATGGAGTAAAAAAATAGAAATAAATGAAATTATTTTAAGCATGGAGAAGTTAAGAGACAAAATAAAATGGTGGGACCAGGATGTATTAAATGTATTGGTCGATGGTAATTATTTAGAGCTTAAGAAGGACTTTAATATGAAAGCTAGTGAAATCAAAGGTATGCCCGATGAATCGGTAGTTTTTCTTCACTATGCTGGAAAAGGAAAACCATGGGATAATTCTTTTTTCGAAGACCCCAATACAAATATATACCAAAATGCATTTTTGAGAACGGGGTTTTCTGAATATCATATTGATCCAAAAGGTTTTATAGAAAATATATTATTTTTCAAACATCTTTTTTCAAATAAATATAAACAATTTAATAAAAAAAAGTTGTTTAGTAGTTATATAAAGAATAAGTTGATATGAGAAATAGAACATTTATAGGTGGTACGGAGTATAGAAATAAACCTGAAAATCTAAATAAAAATGATATAAATTTATTTGAGCATGAGTTTCAAAAAGAAATATTTGATTCATATGTAATAGACTCTAAGAATGTTTTTTTGTCTGGAAAAAATATAATTAATTTTAAGAAATTTAAATTCTATTTGAAACATACATATATGAACAGGCCTCCGTTAAAAAATGTTATAAAGTTTATTATTAAATTTTTAAAATTAATTCCTAAATCAAAAATAAAAGTAGATTCTGGAGTCTGGGTAATAAATAATAAATCAGAGAATTATTTTCATTGGATGACAGAGTCTTTAACCAGGGTTTTAAGTTTTCAAAAATTAAATAAAAAAGGAACAATTTTGCTACCAGATAATTTTAATAGTTTAGAATTTGCATCAAAAACATTAGACATGCTTGATGTAGAATATAAAATCTATTCAAATGAAAATTTAGTTAAAGTCAGAGACCTTTCACTAACAACACATACCGCACCTGCTGGAAATTATAATTCAAAAATTATATTAGAACTTCATCATAAATTGAATAAAGATTCAAAATCTGTTTCTGGGAAAAGACTATGGCTAAGTAGAAAGTTTTCAGGTAGAAGATTTTTGGTAAATGAAGAAGATATTACTCCAATGCTTCAAGACTATGGTATTGAAATAATTTACCCAGAAAAACTTAGTTACAAGGAACAAGTTGAAATATTTAGGGAGGCCGAATTTATTGGTGGAGTTCATGGTGCTGCTTTAGCAAATATGTTATATATGGAAATGAACAATACAGTATTAGAGTTAAGGGCTGAAAACGATGCACATAATAATTGCCATTACTCTTTAGCAGTTTCACTAAAAAATAAATTTTATTATGTAATATGTGAAAATGATTCAGACCATAACTTTATTGTCGATGTTAAAAACCTTAAGGAAACATTAAATAAAATTTTTAAAAAATAGTTGATAGCGAAAATTTATTTCATAACTAAAATTAATATTCATGTCACAATCAGACTTATATATAAAAAACTATAAACACTATAAAGATAAGGAAATCATTTTATATCCTCACTTAGGGTTAGGAGATATGATTATATGCAATGGTCTTGTAAATAAATTAAGTAACTATTTTTCAAAAATTAATTTGATTGTTGATAAAAAATTTCATAACCAAGCAGAATATTTATATAGTTTAAATTCAAACGTTCGAATAATTTCTGAGAACCCAGTTGAGGTTAATAATCTTGATAAATTTGTTAATGAATTTGCTTTAAGTAAAAAATTAAAAATCTTAAGAGTTAGTCAGATTAAGTCAGGTAAGCCTTTTTATCATGAATTTTACAAGAGCGTAAAGCTATCATATAAACATTCATACAAAGGCTTTAATTTACCAGAAGACACCAAACTCCAGAGTCAGTTAAAAAATCATTTAATTGAATCTTATAATGTAGATCCATTAAATTATGCAATTGTTCATAGAGATAGTTCAAATAAATCATATGAATTAAATATTGAAAATTTAAATAAAGTCTATGTTGAAGAAAAAACAGATTTGTTTAAAAATTTATTTTTGTATAAAGATTTGATTAGAGATGCGAGAGAAATCCATTGTATTAATAGCAGTTTCCTACACCTGGTTGATAGAGTCGACACTAATGCAAAATTATATTATCACGATGTTAGGGGAGGTATAATTAAATTGAAAAAGAAATGGAAGATTGAATATTATGAAAATAAAGATTGAGGTTTCTGTTGGGGAATTATTAGATAAGATATCAATCCTTTTAATTAAGAAACAAAAAATTAAAGACTCTCAAAAATTGAAAGAAATTGATAGGGAGCTTAAGTTTTTGGAATCACATGGTGCAACAATACGCTCCAAGGATAACATACAGTATGATGAATTCTTAGATAAATTAATATCCATAAATACAAAACTTTGGAATATTGAAGATGAAATTAGGGTTTTTGAAAAGAATTCAGATTTCAAGGAAGGATTTATTTCATTAGCAAGAGATGTTTATTTTACAAATGATGAAAGATTTTCATGCAAAAACGATATAAACAAATTTTATGGGTCAGAAGTTAACGAAGTAAAAGAATACGTAGACTATAAAAATAATTTATAAACTTACATTAATTCTTCCATCTTTGTAAAAAAATCATTTTGGTTGTAATATTTATGAACTGTCTCTTTTGAATTTTTACTTATTTTGTTTAATAATTCTTTATTTTTAGTAAGAGTGCTTAGAAGCTGACTCCAGTTATTAATACTGCTGTCTTGTACAAAAACTATATTATCTAAATGATTAAATTTTTCTATGTCCCAAAATCCCTTTGTTTCAGTGATAACAACAGGAATACCCAAAGACATTGACTGAAGAGCTACACTTTGTCCTGATGGTTGAAAAGTTTCTTTTAAAGGTATAAATGTTAGAATCGCATTTTCATAGTAGTTTTTTAAATCTTGATCGGTTAAAGCTGAATTATTCCAGCTTCCATAAATCACTTCAACTTTCTCATTCTTAATTTGACTTGATATTTCCTGGCTGGTAATAATTTTTACATTTATATCTTTTATGGTGTTCCCAATTTCTATTACTTTATCAAAGTCTCTATTTCCATCATTACCAACAAATAGTATATAATCATTTTCCTCTGCATTATAGTTTTTTGATGGCGACCAGAAGTTTAAATTAATTCCGAATGGTATAAATTTAAACTTATCTTTAAACATTGGGAACATATTATTTGCAAGTTGATACTCACCTTTACCTAAAAAAATTAAATGATTTATTTTTTTGATTATAAATTTTAGAGTAATTCTCTGCAAAAAGTAAATTATTTTTCTATCTCTCTTTTTTGAGAACAGACCCATTACAATGACTATAAATTTTTTCTTAGTTGATTTAATTCTAGAAAAAATAATCATTGGCAATGAAGAAATCGCAAGTCTGTCGTTTGTAGATATAACCAGTTCTGCATTTTTAATTTTTGATAAATTACTTCTCGATAAAATTAAGTGAATATAAAAAGGAAGGTTCGTTAGCTTTCTAAAAACTTTATCAAAAAATTCTAGGAATTTTTGATAGTTTTTAAGTTCAGTATCATTAGGCAGCATTTCAATTGAATCAATGTCTTTGAATTTTGATTTCAAATAAAAATAACCATAAAAAAATTCTGAAGAATCTAATTTATTTGTTAGGATTTTTTCTTTTCTTCCACTCCCAAAAATGTACAAAATATTACTGTAAGAGCTCACTTAAACATTTTAGTATTAATAGATTATAAAATTCCTAAACAATGCTTAAAATGAAGCTATGAAATTGAGTATCTTTACTTCCATGACAAATCCTGATGATCGTAATGATCCCTGGAAAGAAGCTACGAAATGTTACGAAGACTTTGCTGATGAAGTAGTAGTTGCTGGTGAAACGTGGCCCTTTGAATTTAAATTTGACTATATAGGCAAGGTTTTTCAGGAGGGTTTTAATCAATCAACTGGTGATTGGGTGATTCATATGGATATTGATAATTTATTTCATGAAAAAGATAGAGGAAGGCTGAGAAATATTCTGAAAAATTATGAAGACTATCCAGCAGTGGCTTTTCCAAAATTTCAATTTTTTCATCCTGAACGTTTTAATTTTAAATCAAAAATGTGTATTGCTGTGAATAAAAAGAAATTTCCAGATATAAAATTTAACGGAGGGGGGGATTTGTGTCAGCCAACAATAGGAAACAAATTGATTAGTCCAGATATTGTCCCTTATGAAAAAATAATAATTTGGAATTATGATTCAATGTTTAAAACAAAAAAAATTATATCAAAAGATAGAGCCCGTTTTGCTAGAGCCTGGTTTAGTTCTTTTGGAGATTATGGAGATAGAGGAGGCCCCACAGAAGAAGAAGCATTTAAAGCATGGTTTCAAATGATCGAAGAAAGATACGCTTATCATTATTTAAAAATGAATATTGATAAACATCCAAAATATATACTTAGTAGATTAACAAATATACCAGAAGATCAATTTGGACATAGTTTATTTGGCCTTGTTGATAAAAACAAAAATATAAATCTAAATAATTTCAAACAAACTTATAAAAATTATATAAAGAATTACTTATTAGCTAAATGATGGAGAATAGAAAAATTGCTTAGAAATAAAAACAAATTTTTTATAATCCTCGTTTTATTTTTTATTGTTTTATTATTTACAAAAATAGATTTTAGGTTAAAAACTGATATCACATGCTGTAGTGATGATTTTGATTATTTTATTCATGCTGAGACAATAGCTGAAGATTTTGATTTTGATTATACCAATCAACTTGAAGGAATTGAAAAAGCAAGACATAATAAACTTAAACTCGCTCCTTTTGGTTTTTTGGGTAGCGGTTTGTTGGCTGCCCCATTCCTATTAATTGGGAATATTTTCGATAATATATTTGGTGAAATTAGCCAAAATCATGTAAATTTTAAAATATTATTTTATTCTTTCTCTTCTTATTTTTATTTTCTTGCTTCTCTTTATTTCCTCTATAAAAGTGTTCTTTACTTAGGATTTAATATTACGACCCCAAAAATCCTACTTTATATATCTGGATCGGGTGTTATTTATTATTTCTTTGAAAGATATAGTATGACACATGTTTATGAAGTTTTTGCTTCTTCGTTTATAATTTTTCTTTCTTCTGCTTTCTATTCAACAAATCGAAACCTATTTGCTTTCTTAATTCCTTTTTCTATATTTATTGGTTTTGAAATTAAATGGATACATTATTATTTTCTTTTATTGCCCCTTTTAATCAAATATCTAAAAAAAAGCGAAATTAAATTATATAAAAATCTTTATTTTGTTTTTTCTTCATTGCTATTTTTAATTATCCATTTTATTTCGACAAAGTTGATTTATGGAGTCTATACAGTGAATTGGAGTTATGTCTACAACAATAAAGAGGAAAATGAATTTGTTGCAGATGTATTGAGTAATGGACTCACTTCAGTAGCGTTTTATATAACAAATATTAAAAATGTATTTATTCATTTTTATACTCAAGAATTTGGCTTAATATATTTCCAACCAATAACTTTCGTAGTTATTTTTGGTTCACTTGTTTATTTAATTTATACAATATTAAAGAAAGAAAATGTTCTTTTAGCCCTCTTATTTTTCTTATTTAGTTGGCAAGAATTTGCAATAGCTCTAATCTGGACTTCTCCAGCTTCAGCCTATGGGTTTAGGTATCTTATGAATCTTGCTCCACTTGGGTTGGTTTTTTCTTGTTACATTCTTAAAAATTATAAATTAAAATATATTGATTACTATTTACTATTCTTCTCTTGTTTTTCAATCTTGTCAGTCTTATTTTATGAAACAACGGAATTTACTCAATTGAGTTTAGATGCTACTTTAAATTCGTTTGGTGATTATTCAAAATATACACAAAGGTATTATTTGACTGGTGTGTTTAAATCATTCGTAGTATTCGATTCCTATTTAAAAATCTTTACTACAAGCTTTCTTGGAATGTTTATTTTTAAAATTTTAGTTTATTTTCTTACTCCAGAAGGATTAAATTCAAGTCTTGAATCATTGGGTTTGCCAATTTCAAATGAAAAATTTCAAATTTTACTAATTCAACTAGATGAAACCGAAGCCTCATTTTTTATTGTTTCTTTTTTACTTTGTGTATTATTTGTTTTTTTTATTGTAAGATTTTTGAAAATTCAAGATACCATAAAAAATTAGTATATTTAACCATGAAAAAAATCTAAAAATTAATGAGGAAATAATTACCTGCACAGGTAATAATCCATGATATAAGTCAGAAATTATTAAAACACTTTCATTAATTCCAAAATTACCGGGTGTAAATTTAATTATATTGGCAAGACCAGAAAGACAAGAATAAGATATTATTTGACTAGTCTGAATTTCTAGACCCAAAAGATTAAATAAATATATGTGACTTAAAACATTAATTACAAGTAATAAAATTGTATAAATAAATATATTTATAAATTTTGAAAAAGAAAGATTAAGGGATCTTATTGAATAAGAATTTAAGAAATCAAGCTTTTTTGTTTTATATTCTTTAGAGAGAATATAAAACAAAAAGAATCCGGCAAACAAAACAAATAACCAAAATAAAAATAAATTATAAAAAATTACATCTTTATTTAAATAATTCAAAAAACTTATGAAAACGAGAATTAATACAAAAATTAGATTTGTAAATATTGTTAAATAGATATTTAGATTTAGATGCTCACTATATGTTAAGTTATATTTCTTTTTTAAATAATGAAATTTATATCCTGTACCTAAACTAAATGGAGTTGAGAGATTCCCAGCTGTAGAATTAATGATTAAATTCAAAGCTTCATGATAAGACATATTTATATTTTTAGTGGAGTACAAATATTGGTTTAGTTTTGTTTTGATTAAATAACTTAAAATAAATAAAACTGTTAAGAAAGAAAGATTGAAAAAATTAAAGTCAAATAAGCCAATTAAATCTGATTTGTTATTAAAAATAAAAAATGAAAAAGCAATAATAAAAAAAATAAATAATATATTGCTCAAGTAACTTTTTATTAATTTGAAAGCTTTATTCAATTTCATCTTCTCCAAATTATTAAAATGGTATCTTTAAACGATTATAAGCTCATTTTTAATATTTAAATTTGCTATTCTTATTTTATTTGATATTGTTTTGAAATAGTGATTAAAAAAATTTACAGAAAGATTCAAATATTTTTTGTTCCTAAAATAATAAAGAAAAATTTTCTAGAAATTTCTAAGGAAAATAAAGACCTTTTAACTCAAAAAATAAAAGATACATATATTCCAACTATTTCAAAAAATATTTCAAACGAGAAACTTTTGAGTGAATTAAAAGAGCATGTCGAAAGCAGAGTTTTTATTGATAGGGCAAGAGTAGTTCCTTGGTTGGCAAAAAATATAAGTTTGGAAAATTTAGAAATACTTGAAATTGGTTGTGGCACAGGCTCTTCTTCAATTACTTTAGCTGAACAGGGGGCAAATGTTCTTGGTATTGATATCCATAAGGAATCATTAGAAATAGCAAAATTTAGATCTGAAGTATATGGTCTTAATATAAAATTTATAGAGTCTTCATCTATTGACATTGATAAATTAGGAAAAAAATTTGATGCGATAATATTGTACGCAACTTTAGAGCATTTAACACTTGAAGAAAGACTTTTAACATTAAATAATTGTAAAGAAATATTAAATGATGGTGGATATTTAATAACAATCGAAGCCCCTAATAGGCTTTGGTATTTTGACTCACATACATCTGAATTACCTTTTTTTCAGTGGCTTCCAGACGACCTTGCTTACAGGTACTCCAAATTTAGCCCTAAAGAATCATTTAGTGCTAATTATCAAGATTCTAACTACGATGATTTAATTGGTTTTTTAAGGAGAGGTAGGGGCGTCAGTTATCACGAGTTTGAACTAGTTTTTCAAGACTTGTCAAAAATTAACATTATTTCTAGATTAAACAGATTAGTTTTTACAAAAAGTTACATCAATACATTTTTAGTTAAACCGCTCTATAAAATTTTTCTAAAGAAGCAAATAAAAGTACCAAAAGCTTTTTATGATGAATATTTAGATTTCATTATAAAAATGTAGGCCATTAATTATTTATAATTAGCAGAAATCGTTTCTTGAACAAATTTAGTTATGTCAAATACAAAGCTATTAATCTTGCCAAATGCTAAAAAGTTTTTAACTTCTAATAAAGCTATGTCAGACGTTCCAAAGCAATTAACAAAATATATAAATGTGTTAACAGTTCTGTTTAAATCAACATTTTCTTCGTCGCAAAAATTTTCTAAATTTGAAATAGAAAATGTACTATATCTATTAAGAACCTGTTCATAAGTAAGATCTTCAATGCTTGTTAATTCCATTTTGTCGTAATTTGGGCCGTGATCCGACTGTATAAAAACTATATCATCTTCAAGATCAAGATTTTCAATTAGAGCTTCAATTTTTAAATAAGCACAATTTAAGGATTTTTTATAGGATTTTATATTAGTTTTGGGAAGATCAAATATAGGGTCATCTAGTAATTCACAATTCTCACCTAAAAGATAGGGCCCATGGGTATCCATAAAATGGAAAAAAACAGCTTTTGGCTTATCGTTACTATTTATATTATTGAAAATTTCAGATAATTCAGGATCACTACATCCATCTTTGCAGCCAATAGACAGACTGGGGCTAAGCTTAATATATCCTTTTTCAATTAAAATTTTAAAAGGAGTTCTCATTATGAGATCAAAGTAGACCGAATTTTTCTCTCTGTAATTTTCTATATTTTCTGTTATGCATTTATCATTTTTACTTTCATTACAATTAAAGGCCAAACCAAATTTGTATAATGAATAATCATTGTTTCTTAAAATATTTTCGAATACAGAATTACCATTTCGATATCGTTCTGATAAATTAGCTCTATCTGAGAATGGAATATCTCCAGCTTGAAAAATATATTCCATATTAAATAATGATGACATTGTATATTTTGTTCTTCCAAATGATGAAGCCGCAAGGTTATATTTAGTTAACTTATTTTTGTTAAATAAATCATCAAACTTCCTTGTATCGTAGTTATAAAATTTTTCCATTGTAGGCAGGCTTGGTAAGCCATCATATATAATAAAATAAACATCTGGCCTATCTATTAATTTAATGTTTTCATATGAGCCATTAGTTCTAACATCGCGATTGTTTTGTTCTTGATTAATATTTATTGAATTAAAAGAAATTATTAGAATTAATACGAAATAGGTAAAGGTTGAAAATTCAAATAATTTACCAAAATAATTTTTTGTTGAGACTATAAGCAATATTATTAAAAGCAGAATAAACGAGAAAAAGCTGTAATTAGGAACAAACTTCATAAACTCAAAAGCCTCGAAGTAAATAAAAATTGTTATATTTGAATAATTAAATGACAAATAAAAAATAATTACTGCAAAATAGTCAGAGTTTTTAATAGGTAAATATTTATGTAAAAAATATCTAAGTAAATTAAAGAATAATAAATATAAAACAGCAAATGTTGCTAATTTAACTATCTCTGCTGTTCTAATTTGAAATACATTAATAACAAATAAATGAATAAAAGGCAGGAGAATCAGTGAATTCTGGAAAAAAATTTTTTTATTTTTCATGAGTAATTATTCTAGCGAATTAAATTTTGATGAATATATAATTTGAAAGTGGAAATTATGTAGTCCATTTTTAACCACTTAAATTGGTGTACTGGTATTAATTATGATTAAAGAAGACTGTGAAATTCATAGCTCAGTTAAGGTAACTGAACCAGTAAATTTATATGGTTGTGTATTAAAAAAAGATGTTTTTGTTGGGCCATTTGTTGAAATACAAAAAGATGTATTAGTTGATGAAGGAACAAGGGTTCAAAGCCATACATTTATCTGTTCTGAAGTCAAAATAGGTAAAAATTGTTTTATAGGGCATGGAGTAATGTTTATAAATGATTCTTTTTCAGATAGCACGGTTAATTTTTTAGGGCCTTACGAAAAAACTATTATTGAAGATGATGTAATTATTGGTTCAAATGCAACAATTTTACCAATTAAAATTGTAACAGGGGCAATTGTTGGGGCAGGAAGTGTTGTGACAAAAGATATATTAGAGCCTGGAAAATATGCAGGAAATCCAGCAAAAAGGATTTCATAAAAATGAAGAATATTGTTTTAATTGGGCATGGTTATTGGGGAAAGAATTTGGAAAGAGTTATCAAAAAGAATAACTCTATATTTAACTTAATTGCCATTGTTGATCTGAAATATAAAACAAAAAAAAATAATGAAGATTTACTTTACTTCAATAATATAGATGAGTTACTAGGAAGCGATTTAAAGATTGACTGTGCTGTAATTTCTACACCTGCAATTGATCACTATTCAACCTCTAAAAAGTTAATTGAAAATAGCATAGATTGTTTGGTTGAGAAACCTTTAGTGACAAAAAGCTCTCAAGCTAATGAATTATTTAATTTATCAAAAAAATATAAAACTATCTTGATGGCTGACAATACTTTTTTATATGACAACTCAATACTTCAGTTAATTAAAATTGTTAAAAATAAAAAGTTTGGAAGAATATTACATATAAATTTTGAAAGAACAAACTTAGGCCCCGTTAGAAAAGATGTAAGTGCTTTATGGGATTTAACGGCTCACGATTTATCAATATTGTTGGCAATAAATAATATTTTACCTAAGAAAATAACTGTAAATGGTGCAAAATTTATAAATAAAAAGATTTACGATGTTGTTTCAACTAGCTTTTTTCAAAAAGATATATTTGTTTCATCTTTCTCAAGCTGGCTCCATCCTGAGAAAACAAGAATTATAAAAATTGTTGGAGAAAATAATATGGTAGTTTGGAATGGGATGGACTTAAATGAAGAGTTAAAAATTTATTCAAAAAGCAAAAATGTTTCACAAAGTATTTCGGATGATTTATATATAAATATGACTAATACAAAAAACTCTGGATTTACAGTCCCTTATATTGAGCGTACCGAACCATTAGATATGGTTTTTAAAGATTTTTATAATAGGATTAACAAAAAAGCTCATAATAAAATAAACAATGAAAAACTTGTAGTTAGTCAAATTAAAATGTTAGAACTGATTGATAAAGAACTTTCTTAATAATGCAAAGTACCTTAGTTCCATTTAATGATTTATCTAGAATCCACAAACCTATTGAAGACAAAGTTATAAATAAAATTAAGAATATTGTAAAAAAAAATAGCTTTATTTTGGGTGAGTTTGTTGAGGAGTTTGAAGAAAACTTTTCTAATTTTACTAATTCCAAATATTCTATTAGTTGTGGAAACGGAACAGATGCCATTGAGTTAGTTCTTAGATCTCTTGGTATTAAAGCTGGAGATGAGGTTATTGTCCAAGCCAATACTTTTATAGCAACTGCTTTAGCTGTAACTAGAACAGGGGCAACCCCAGTTTTTGTTGATAGTGACTCAGATTACTTAATCAACTTAGACGATATAAACAAAGTTATAACAAAAAAAACTAAAGCAATCATCAGTGTTAATTTATATGGACAAATGGGAGATAACTATTCATTGTACAAACTAGCAAAGAAGCACAAGTTACATTTTATTGAAGATTCTGCTCAAGCACATGGTGCAACTCAAAATAAAAATAGTCCAGGTAAATATTCGATTGCTTCAACCTATAGTTTTTATCCTGGTAAGAATCTTGGTGCTTGGGGAGACGGCGGTTGTATTACTACTAATAGTAAACAGCTTGCAGAGAAGTTAATTTATTTAAGAAACTGGGGAAGTAAGAAAAAATACTTCCATGATGTTATTGGATATAATTCAAGACTAGATCCAATTCAAGCAGTTGTATTAAATGAGAAATTAAAGTTTCTTGATGAATGGAATATTAATAGAAATAAAATTGCAAAATATTATTCTGAAAACATATCAGAAAAATATAAATTACCACAAGTAAAAAAAGGCAATTTCCATGTTTGGCACCTGTATGTAATAAAAACAAAAAATAGAAAAATGCTTATAGAAGAAGGTAAAAAAGAAAATATAGAATTTGGAATACACTATCCAAGACCAGTACATAAGCAAAAAGCTTATAAGGATTTAAATGTAAAAGAACTAGTTAACAGCGAAACAAACTCTAAACAGATTGTTTCTTTACCAATATTTCCTAAGATGAAAAAAGAAGAAATAGAAAAAGTAATTAGTTTTCTTAATCAATTTTAGAATGGATAATAACTCTTCATTAAATAATCCATTTAAAAACTTAAGTAGATTTGGACCAAGATTAAGTTTTGTTTTTAATAGATTTATTCCTACTAGAAATTATTCTTTGACACATTTTACAGGAGATCGAGAGAATATGGTTTCATTTGCAACACATGTTCAACAGTTAACGTTAGGTGCTATGTATTGTAATTTTAATAAATATAATTTTTACTCAAAATCCCATCCTTATATTCAAGATTTCTCAATTATAAATAATAATTTAAGCTCATATTTTCCATTGTTTAAAAAAAGATATCGCTTTTTTTATTTTGATAGACCAGAAACAGACTTCTTCCAACGAAAAGAGTATTTTGCTAATAATGAAAATGACTTTCCACTAAAAGAAAGTGAGAAAAAAGATTATATAAACAGTTTTCATGATTTTAATAAAAATTATTTATATCATAAGCTATTAATTAAAAAAGATTTAGATATTGATAAAGATTCTTTAGTAATCCATATTAGAACGGGCGATATTTTTTATAATGACTGGCACAGTCTTTATTCTCAAAATCCCTTAAGTTATTATTTAAAAATATCTGAAAATTATAAAAAAGTAATAATTGTTTCTGGAAAAGAGAATAATAATCCCGTTATTGATTTATTAAAAAATAATAATAAATTCTCATTTCAATCATCTAACTTCATCGACGATTTTAATGTTTTACTTAATGCAAAAAATTTAGCAACCTCAGGAGTAAGTGGCTTCCCCCTATCGGCAGCTTTAATGTCTCAAAAGTTAGAAAATTTTTATCATTCGGACTTATATCTTAAAGAACACTTAAATCCAGAAATGCTCAATAAGAGTAAAGTAAATATACATTCATATAAAATTCTTAATTATATTCCAGCTAAAGAATTTAAAAAAAGTAAAGAAAATTTAAAAAAATTAGTTGATGATGATATTGATAAAGTTATACAGATTTAACTTAGAAAGAAATTTTAGTAATAACTAAAGTAAGATTAATCTTTATAAAATTTTCAAATATTTTTTATGATGCTTTTAATTAATCTTTTTGGGTAGAATAATTTTTTTATGTATAAATAAAAATTTGAGATACTAACAAAATTATAAATTTTTTTGAATAATGTGCCTTTATATTTATTATTTGTTTTTTTAATATAAAAAGCATCTCCAAAATAATTAAAACAATCAATATTTGTGAAAACTCTAATAAAATTGTATTTTTTTAAATATTTATCAATATCAGCAACTAATGCATTTTCTTTATATAGAAATTTTGTATTTATTTCTGTATAAATAAATTCTACATTTTTTAATTTTTCACCAAAACCTTTTAATACTTCTAGTTCAAACCCTTGAACATCCAAAGTTAAAAAGTTAAGAGTATCAAGATCTAATGAATCGAATCTTTTAATTTGAATTTCTTCAGTATTTACAAAATTTATATCCGGTTGAACAACTAAATGAATTTCTGGAGACAACACTGATGAGCTCTTTCCTTCATTCCCCTCTGATCTATATATAGTCTTCTTTTCATTTTTTGAACCAAGCCCAAAGTTGTAGCAATCTACATTCTCATGTTTATTTACATTTTGAATTAGTTTGTTAAAGATATCTTTTTGAGGCTCAAACAAAATTATTTTATTTCTGTACTTGTTATATTCAACAACCTCTTGACCAGTATGAGCACCTACATGAATTATTCCATTAATCTCTTTAGAGAACTCATTTAGAAATTTTGATAACATTACTAAATTTTAACATTTGAAATAAAAAATATTAAAAAAACTACTCTTTGTTATTTTCTAAGATTTAACATACCAATCATCCATAAGAGAAAAATTTTCTAAAACTCTTTCATAACCTTGATTCTTTAAGTATGAATAGATAGCTTCTCTTTTTTCAGTAAAATTGTGTTCTATTGTAATTAATTTAATATCAAAATTATTTAGGTCAATAGATTTAAGAATATCGAGCTCCGTACCCTCAGTGTCTATTGAAAGATAATCAATTTCTTTTGGCAGCTTATATTTTATTGAAAAATCAGTAAATGATAATGTATTTAATTTATATTTTTTATTATTTTTTAGTCGATAATTTTCATGAACATCTTTTGATTTATTGTCTATATTAACCGTTGAAAACTCTGGCTTAGTAGTTTCTAAAAATTCAACCTGAAGCCCAGTCTCAGAATATATACAATCATAAGCAATTGTGCAGCTTCTATTCATACTTATTTCTTTTTCCCATATTTTTGCCGGTTCCACAACAATACCCTTCCAATTAAATTTCTTTTCCAACAAGTAAGTATTTGATAAATCAATACCATTTGCAGCTCCAATTTCAATAAAAAATCCTTCGTTTAAATAATCGAGTTCATTTATTACAAATAAGTCTTGAAATATTTGAGATTTTGAATCCTTAACTAGGTTAAATAATTTTTCACTATCTTTTATTCGTGAATTATTAAAAATAAATTCGTACCTATTAAAGTTATGTTCAAAGTTTTTTTTTGAGTTATCTAAATTAACAAAAAAGTCATGTTTTACTATCTTTAAGTTGAATGCTCTTAATATTTTGTGTAACAGATTTTTAAATATTTTCATAGAACTATTTTACAGACTCTTAAATAA
>CETI01047896.1_pt1 | contig 16076 bp, 12 predicted proteins | sample 361441 | NCBI WGS metagenome assembly CETI01 (sample SAMEA2622478, study PRJEB7988) | marine metagenome | biome: marine biome (ENVO:00000447); feature: deep chlorophyll maximum layer (ENVO:xxxxxxxx); material: "saline water (ENVO:00002010), including plankton (ENVO:xxxxxxxx)" | depth 90 m | reverse complement strand
ATGATGTACGCAATGTTTTGGCTGGGAGAGTACGCAAATATTTTACTTTTATGCGCTCTAGGTTCAATTTTATTTTTGGGTGGATGGCTAAGCCCTATTGATATTTTCCCCTTTAATGTTTTACCAGGAGTTTTCTGGATGGTTTTTAAGATAATTGTGCTTTTTATATTATTTTCATTGGTAAAAGCTATTGTACCCAGATACAGATTTGATCAATTGATGAAATTGGGTTGGAAAATATTTCTACCCTTATCTCTTGTTTGGCTTGTTTTAACAGCAAGCTTTTTATTTTTTTTAGAAATGTTGCCACAAGGAGTATGAGAAAATAATGAAAATTAGTAGAATATTTAAAACAATATTTATGACAGATTTTATTGTTGGGTTAATAATAGCAATAAAAAAAATTTTTAGCTCAAAAAAAACAATTAATTACCCGTTCGAAAAAGGTAAAATAAGTCCAAGATTTAGAGGAGAACACGCTTTAAGAAGATATCCAAATGGTGAAGAAAGATGTATAGCATGCAAGCTTTGCGAAGCAGTTTGTCCAGCTCAAGCTATTACAATAGACTCGGAAATTAAACCAGATGGTAGCAGGAAAACCACAAGGTACGATATAGATATGTTAAAATGTATTTATTGTGGTTTGTGTGAAGAGTCATGCCCCGTAGATGCCATTGTGCAAGGGCCAAATTTTGAATTTGCTACAGAAACGAGAGAAGAACTTTATTATAACAAACAAAAACTTCTAGAAAATGGAGATAGATGGGAAACTGCTTTATCTGAAAATATTAAAGCGGATTCTGCTTTTAGATAAATGTTAGCGCACGCATTATTTTTTTACTTTTTTTCAATTATATCAGTTTTTTCAGCAATTATGGTAACTGTATCGAGAAATACAGTTTATTCTGTTTTTTTTTTAATACTAGTTTTTATAAGCGTTTCAATTCTATTTATTATGATAGGAGCAGAATTTTTAGGAATGATAATGTTAATTGTTTATGTGGGAGCGGTAGCTGTCCTTTTTCTTTTTGTAGTAATGATGCTTAATATAAACGAGCAATTAAAAAAAGAAAACCAATCTAAAGGATTTATTAATAATATATCACTTGGATGGATCATCGGGTCAATTATTTTTTTAGAATTATTAGTTGTTATTGGTGGATGGAAGTATAAAGATAGCTTTACTCCATTATCGTCGCTAAATTTAAATTCAAATTTAAGCAACACACATGCCCTAGGAAATGTGCTTTATACTGAATACATACATCTTTTTCAAATATCTGGAATGATACTTTTAGTTGCAATGATTGGAGCTATAACACTTACATTTAGCAAAAGGGAAAATATAAAAAGACAAAGTTATTTAAAACAAATTCAAAGAGAGAGAAGTACTTCAATTTCGTTAGTTGATGTTGAAAAAAACAGAGGAGTAAATATAGATGAATGAAATAGGTTTAAGTCATTATTTAACTTTATCGTCAATAATATTTGCGATTGGAATAGTTGGAATTTTTTTAAATAGGAAAAATGTAATTATCATTTTAATGTGCATTGAACTTATTTTATTATCTGTCAATATTAATTTAGTATCTTTTTCTATATATTTGCAGAATTTAGTCGGCCAAGTATTTACTATGTTTATATTAACTGTTGCTGCAGCTGAGGCCGCGGTAGGTTTAGCAATAATTGTAATTTATTTTAAAAACAAAGGCTCTATTCAAGTTGAAAAAATAAGTTCTTTGAAAGGCTAACGTGGAATATATAATTTTATTTTTACCTTTAGTAAGTTCTTTAATATCAGGTTTTTTTGGTAATCGAATTGGAGTCAAATTTTCACAGCTTTTATCAAGTTTTTTAATTGGAATTTCAGCGATACTATCCATTGTAATTTTTTATCTTGTTATTACTGAGGATTATTCAAGCAATAAATTAATATTTAATTGGATTAGCTCTGGTAATTTTAATGTTAATTGGTCCATAAATATTGATCCTTTAAGCTCAGTAATGCTTATTGTTGTAAGTTTAATTTCATCTTTAATACATTTTTATTCAATTGGTTATATGGAACATGATCCTCATAAACCGCGATTTATGGCTTATCTATCCTTATTTACTTTTTCAATGCTCGTATTAGTTACGGGAGATAACTTTTTGCAATTATTTTTTGGATGGGAAGGAGTTGGTTTATGTTCTTATTTGCTTATAGGTTTTTGGTATAAAAGGCCTGCAGCTAATTCTGCAGCAATTAAAGCCTTTATAGTTAATAGAGTCGGAGATTTTGGTTTTGCAATAGGTATTTTTTTAATATTTTTATTTTATGGAACTGTAAATTATGATGAAGTTTTCCAATTAACTCCACAGCTTATTCAAAAACAAATAATTATTTTTGGAAATGAATTTAATTTAATCACAGTAATTTGCCTTATGTTGTTTGTTGGATCTATGGGAAAATCAGCACAAATTTTTTTACATACTTGGCTCCCCGATGCAATGGAAGGCCCGACCCCAGTATCGGCATTAATCCATGCCGCAACGATGGTAACAGCTGGAGTGTTTTTAGTGGTTAGGTGTTCACCTTTATTTGAATACTCTCAAGACGCGTTAAATGTTGTTGCGATTATTGGTATGATGACAGCTTTTTTTGCAGCTACAGTTGCTTTAGTGCAAAATGACATTAAAAAAATTGTAGCATATTCTACCTGTAGCCAGCTAGGTTATATGTTTTTTGCTGCAGGTATTGGAGCATATCATGTAGCTATATTCCATTTATTCACTCACGCTTTTTTTAAAGCTCTTTTATTTTTAGGTTCAGGATGCGTTATACATTCTTTCAGCGAAGAACAAGATATAAGATATATGGGAGGTGTATGGAAAAAAATACCTTATACATACTCTTTAATGATTATAGGAACTTTAGCTTTAACAGGATTTCCTTTTTTATCAGGATTCTATTCTAAGGACGCTATTATAGAATTCGCTTTTTTAAGAGATAGCGGATTAGGGTATTCTGCAGTCGTAGTAGGTATTTTTACAGCCTTGTTAACAGCAATATATTCATGGAGGCTAATATTTAAAACATTTCATGGCAAATATAATAACAAAAAAAATAGAATAGGCTCTCTTCACGAGTCATCTTTATACATGTTGTTACCTTCATTTTTGCTAGCCGTAGGAGCAATTTTATCTGGTTTTTTATTTAAAGAAATGTTTATAGGACATCATAGTAATTTTTGGAAAAATTCAATATTATTTTTACAGGATTTTCATACAAGTCATCCACCATTATGGCTTTTAATCATTACGCCTTTAATAGTAACTATTGTTATACCAATTCTATATTATTTATTTGTTCAAAATGAAAAAATTTTAAATAATTTTGTATTAAAAAATTATAAAATTTATAATTTTTTGCTAAACAAATGGTATTTTGATGAAATATATGACTTTATTTTTGTTCAACCTATAAAAAAACTAGGTTTATTTTTTTGGAAAAAAGGAGATATCAATACAATTGATCGTTATGGTCCTGACGGATTGTCAAGATTAATTAAAATTATATCAGACAGAGCTGTAAATTTTCAAAGTGGATATTTATATCATTACGCATTTGTCATGCTAATTGGATTTTCTATTATACTAACTTACTTTATTTTTTATTAAATGAACTTCCCTATTTTATCAGCTATTATATCTATACCTTTAATCGCAGCTATTTTTATATTTGTAAGCAGAGGAGCTAGCAAAACTGTAGAAAAAAATTCTAAGTATGTAGCTATTTTTTCTTCAATAGCTAATTTATTGCTGGCATTATTTCTATGGTACTCTTTTGATAACTCAAGCCCAGATTTTCAATTTGTTGAAGAAAAAACATGGATAAAGGGTTTATTTAACTTTCAGCTTGGGATTGATGGCATATCTATTTTATTTATATTACTTACAACTTTTATAGCTCCTATTTGTATTTTTTCAGGTATCCAAAGTATCAAGTTTAAAATTAAAGAATTTTTAATAGCAATTTTAGTAATGGAAACTTTTATGTTAGGAGTTTTCTGTTCCCTCGATTTAATTGTATTTTATTTATTTTTTGAAGGTGGTTTAATACCAATGTTTTTAGTTATTGGAATTTGGGGAGGCCCAAAAAGAGTTTATTCTGCCTTTAAGTTTTTCTTATTTACACTGCTAGGTTCAGTTTTAATGTTAATAGCTATTATATCTATTTACTGGATTACAGGTACTACGGATGTCATAAAATTGTTAGACATTAGAATAGCTCAAGAATATCAATATTTACTTTGGTTGGCTTTTTTCAGTTCGTTCGCTGTTAAGATGCCAATGTGGCCAGTACATACTTGGCTACCTGATGCTCACGTAGAAGCCCCTACAGCGGGTTCAGTTATATTAGCAGCAATATTATTAAAAATGGCTGGATACGGATTTTTGCGTTTTTCATTAGGATTATTTCCTTTAGCCTCAGAATATTTTACTCCACTAATATTTACTTTAAGTATAATTGCAATTATTTACACTTCGCTAGTTGCCCTAATGCAAGATGATATGAAAAAATTAATTGCCTATTCATCAGTAGCTCATATGGGTTTTGTAACTATTGGAATATTTTCTATAACAAAACAAGGGCTGGAAGGAAGCATAATACAAATGATCAGTCATGGAATAATATCAGCAGCATTATTTTTATGTGTAGGAGTATTGTACGATAGATATAAATCACGAATGATTTCTTCATATAGTGGTCTAGTAAATATAATGCCAAAGTACGCATTTGTGTTTATGATTTTTACTTTAGCAGCACTTGGATTACCTGGGACCAGTGGTTTTGTTGGAGAATTTTTAGTTTTACTTGGCGTTTTTCAAAAAAATGTTTTGGTAGCTGTGATTGCAAGTTTAGGAATTATTTTAGCAGCCGCTTACATGCTTTGGTTATATAGAAGAATTATTTTTGGAAAAATATTAAATAACGAAATTAAAGAATTAAATGATTTAAATAAAACAGAATTTTATATTTTAACATCATTAGTTTTTCTTACAATGTTTTTTGGATTTTATCCTGAACCGTTACTTAATACTCTTGATGTATCAATAAATAATTTAGTTAACAATTACGAGGCCGATGTAAATTATTACACATCAGAAATAAATAAATAAATGTTTTTAATAATGCATATATTACCTGAGCTTTTTATATCTATATTAATAATGTCAATTTTAATGATAGGAGTTTTTATCAAAAAGGGTTTTAAATTGGTATATTTTTTGACAATTATAGGTTTAATATTTTCAATTATATTAGTTTTAAATCAACCTGATGAAGTGAAAAAGGTTTTTAATAATAGTTTCGTAGTTGATAGTTTTTCAATTTTTATGAAAGTATTAACTTTGTCTTTTTGTGTTTTTGTTTTAATTTTTTCCAAAGATTATTTAAAAAAAAATAATATTGATAAAATTGAATATCCAATAATTATTCTTTCATCTGTTTTAGGCATGATGATAATGATAAGCTCATATGATTTAATTATTTTTTATTTAGGTTTAGAACTTCAATCATTATCTTTATATATTTTGGCTGCATTCAAAAGAGAAGATGAAAGATCTACAGAAGCTGGTGTAAAATATTTTGTATTAAGCGCTTTAGCGTCTGGACTTTTGCTTTACGGTTGTTCGCTTATATACGGATTTACTGGTTCAACAAATTTTGGGGTTATCTCAACAAATTTAGTAACTGCTAATACTGGAGCAGTATTTGGTATAGTTTTTATTATTGTTGGTTTAGCTTTTAAAGTGTCAGCAGTCCCATTTCATATGTGGACACCTGATGTTTATGAAGGGGCTCCAACTTCTGTCACAAGCTTTTTTGCTTTAATACCAAAAATTGCCGCAATATCAGTTTTTATTAGATTTATGTATGTTCCTTTTTCTAATGTACTAATTCATTGGCAAACGATTGTAGTTTTTTTATCAATTGCATCGATGATATTAGGTGCAGTTGCCGCAATAGGCCAGAGTAACATAAAAAGATTAATGGCATATAGCTCAATAGGTCATATGGGATATGCCCTTGCAGGATTAGCAACTGGAACAAATCAAGGTATTCAAAGTACAATGATTTACTTAACTATATATTTAGTTATGAACCTCGCTGCCTTTGGATGTATTTTTATGATGAAAAGAGAAAACGAATTTTATGAAAATATAAATGATCTATCAGGTTTATCAAAAAATCACCCAATGTTTGCATTTAGTTTTTTAATTATATTATTTTCTTTAGCTGGAATACCTCCGCTTGCAGGTTTTTTTGCTAAATTTTATATATTTTTATCTGTTATTGAAGCACAAATGTATACACTTGCAATTATTGGTTTGTTAACAACAGTTATATCTGCATTTTATTATTTAAGGATTATAAAAATAATTTATTTCGATAAACCAAAAAAACCGTTTGACGAAATGTATGATTGGACATTCAAAGGCATATTAATTTTATCTACTTTTTTAATTTTTGTTTATTTTATTTATCCATCAATGTTGACGGATATAGTTTATTCAATAAAAGTTTACTAATGAAATTTAAAATCTATAATTATAGGGAAGTGACCAGCACAAATGATATAGCATTAAATCTTATCAAAAAAAAAGAAATCAATTATGGTTGTATATGCGCAGATCTGCAAACAAAGGGAAGGGGAACTCAAGGAAAAAAATGGATTTCAAAAAAAGGAAATCTATTTACAACAATTTTTTTTAATTTAAAAAAAGACTTCCCACCATTTAACGAGTTTGCGATAATTAATCCGGTAATTATTTCAAGTGTAATTAAAAATTTATTTTACGAACACAAAATTTCAGTAAAGTGGCCAAATGATATATTTTTTAATGGTAAGAAGTTTTGTGGAATACTTCAAGAATTAGTAACTTATAAAAATAAAAAATTTTTAATTATAGGCGTTGGAATAAATGTTGTTTCAAATCCAACTGTTTATAAAGAATATAATACGACTAATATTTTTGACGAAACTAATAAAAAATTAAAAACTGATAAATTAGTAAATTTAATTATTTTATCGTATGAAAATTTTTTTATAAATTTAGATAAATACAATTTTATAAATTACAAAAATAAAGCAGAATCAATTGCAATAGGTTAAAAATGAAATTACTAATTGGGGATATCGGCAATACAGTTACAAAAGTTTCTATTATTGATGTAAAAAGATACAAATCAATAAAAAATTTTTATTTTGATAGTAATAAAATTGTAAATCAAAATTTTTTAAAAAAAAATTTTAAAATAAATAATAATAAAAAAATATTTAATCTATATGCTTTATTTTCTAGCGTTGTTCCAAAATACAAAAATAAACTTAAAAGCTATTTAATAAAAAATTATAATATTAAACTAATTGAAATTATGAATAAAAAAATAAAGAAAAATATTATAATAAATATTAAAAATCGAAAACAAGTTGGATCAGATAGAATAGCAAATGCTATTGGAGTATATAATAAATATAAAATAAATTGTATTGTTGTAGACTTTGGCACCGCCACAACTTTTGATGTTGTTACAAAAAAAGGAGTTTATAATGGTGGCGTAATTGCCCCGGGTGTTAATCTCTCAATTAAAAATCTTGTTTATTCAGCTGATCAAATACCTTTTTTTAAACTTAAAATGCAAAAAAAAATTATTGGAAAAAACACTTTAGAGGCTCTGCGCTCAGGTTTTTATTGGGGGTATTCTGGTCTTATAAGAAATATAATTGAAAGAATTGAAAAAGAAACAAATACAAAATATAAGATAATATTTACAGGTGGTTATGCTAATTTTTTTCAAAAATCTTTATCTAGAAGCGTAACTGTCGATAAAAATATTACTATAAATGGTATAATTGAAATTTTTAAAAAAAATAGAAAATATTTAACTAAATGAAAAAAGAAGAATTTATTTTTTGCCCGTTGGGAGGTTCAGGAGAGATAGGCATGAACATGAATCTCTTTGCGTACGGTGATCCTGATAATAGAAAGTGGATTGTTGTAGATATAGGTGTAACTTTTGCAGATGAATCGGTTCCTGGCATTGACTTAATATATCCTGATCCAGGATTTATAGTTGATAAAAAAGATGATTTGCTAGGTTTAGTTCTAACCCATGCGCATGAAGATCATATAGGTGCTATAGCTCATATATGGCCAAAACTTTTATGTAATATTTACGCGACTCCTTTCACAAGCGTTTTAATAAAAGAAAAATTTAAAGAAAAAAAAATTGATATAGGAAATAAATTAAAAGTTGTTGATCTTAACGGAAATATTCAACTAGGTCCTTTTGATATAGAATTTGTAACCTTAACACATTCAATACTTGAGCCTAATGGTCTTAGCATAAAAACTCCATCAGGAACTGTATTGCATACTGGAGATTGGAAATGTGATCCAAACCCTTTAATTGGAGAAACAATTAATGAAAAAAAACTTAAGCAAATCGGAAATGATGGTGTGTTAGCAATGATATGCGATTCCACAAATGTATTTAGTCCTGGTCGAGCAGGATCTGAATCAGACGTTAGAGAAAGTTTATTAAAAATAATGAAAAATAAGCAAAAAAGAATTATTGTCACTTCGTTCGCTTCAAATGTAGCGCGAATGGAAAGTATTTTTTATTGTGCCGAAAAAATTGGCAGACAGATATCTCTCGTAGGAAGATCTATGCATAGAATTTACAAGGCAGCTAAGCAATGCGGTTATTTAAAAAACTTAATGGAACCAATTGACCCACGGGATGCAAAAAAAATTTCTAGGAATAAAATTATTTATTTGTGTACAGGTAGCCAAGGAGAACCAAATGGTGCAATGACTAGAATTTCAAATTTTATTCACCCAGACGTATTTATCGAGTCTGGTGATACTGTAATTTTTTCTTCAAAAATAATACCTGGCAATGAAAAAAAATTATATAAACTACATAATCAGCTAGTTAAAAATGGTATTGATGTTGTTTCTGAAGAAAATGAGTTTGTGCACGTTTCGGGTCATCCTAATAGAGAAGACCTTAGAGATATGTATAATTGGGTTAAACCTAAATCTATTATACCAGTTCATGGAGAACATAGACATATGATTGAACATATTAATTTTGCGAAAGAAATGCAGGTGCGTTACCCAGTTAAAGTTGAGAACGGAGATATAGTACAATTATATCCTGGTGAAAAACCTAAAGTTATAGACAAAGCTCCCGTTGGCAAAATGTATGTCGATGGAGCTATTAGTGTAGGCGAAGAATCTCAATCCATTAAAGATAGAAAAAATTTATCCTATAACGGATTCTTAGAAATAACGATAATTGTTAATAATATTGGATCGATAATTAAAAAGCCTATAATTTCTTTTAGAGGAATACCAATTAATGGAAATGGCAGTAATATAATTTTTGATTTAGAAGATAAAATCAACGAAATTTGTAAAACATTTTCAATAAAAAACCACAATCAAGAGCAAAATCTAATAGAAGCATTAAAAATCAACTGCAGAAAAACTGTTAAAGAAAAGACTGGAAAGAGGCCCTTTACGAACGTAAATTTAGTAAGAATTTAAAATAATATTTTATGCATTTATCAAAATTATTTATTCCTTTGTTAAAAGAAATACCTTCAGAGGCTAAAATTAAATCCCATCAATTAATGCTTAGAGCAGGTATGATAAGGCAATCGTCGACAGGTATATATTCTTGGTTGCCATTAGGATTTAAAATTATGAAAAAAATTGAACAAATTGTTAGAGAAGAACAAAATAAAATTGGAGCTCAAGAGCTTTTAATGCCAACTATACAATCAGCAGAAATATGGAAGGAAAGTGGAAGATACAAGGATTACGGTGAAGAAATGCTAAGAATTAAAGATAGACAAGGAAAAGATATGCTTTATGGACCGACCAATGAAGAGTTAATTACTGAAATTTTTAGAGCAAGTGTTAAATCTTATAAATCTTTACCTCAACTTTTGTATCATATTCAATGGAAATTTCGTGACGAATTAAGACCAAGATTTGGCGTGATGAGATGTAAGGAATTTTTTATGAAAGATGCTTATTCTTTTGATTTAAGCGATGAAGATGCAAAAAAATCTTATAATAAAATGTTTTTTGCATATTTAAACACTTTTAGCAGGTTAGGTCTTACGGCTATTCCAATGGAAGCTGATACTGGTCCGATAGGAGGAGATCTATCGCATGAGTTTATAATATTGGCCGAAACTGGAGAAAGCAAAATTTATTCCGATAAAAGAATTTTTGAAATAGATATAGAAAAATTTAGCTCGGAAGAAGAGTCAATTAACAAATTAAGAAAAAAATATGATGATTTTTATGCTGTAACAGATGATAAATTTAAAAAAGATGTTTTTGAGAAAAAAGTAAAAAAAGAAAATCAATTAATAACCAAAGGCATAGAAGTAGGCCATATTTTTTATTTTGGCGACAAATATTCAAAGCCACTAAAGTGTACAGTTGATTTGCAAGATGGAAAAAAGGTTAATGTAAAAATGGGATCCTATGGCATTGGAGTCTCAAGATTAGTTGCAGCAATTATCGAGGCTAACTATAATAATAACATAATGAAATGGCCATCATCAGTATCTCCATTTGATGTAGCTATTATCCCTAGCTTACAAAAAAAAGATAAATCTAATTATTCTAAAGCTAAGTCAATTTATGACTCGCTAATAAAACATAAAATTGATGCTTTAATAGATGATACAGATGAACATTTATCAGCAAAATTTAAAAAATTTGATTTAATTGGAATTCCTTATCAAATAATTTTAGGAAATAAATCAAATAATGATAAAATAGAATTTAAAGAAGTTAATGGAAAAACCGAAAGTCTTTCATTAAACGAAATAATAAATAGATTACAAAAAATAAGAATTTAAATTGATCTCAAAACTTGAACGCACAATTGCATTTAGATATTTAAAGCCTAAAAAAAAAGAAGGATTCCTTAAAGTAATTTCTATTTTTTCTTTTACAGGTATTGCCCTTGGCGTAGCTATTTTAATAATAGTTATGTCTGTTATGAATGGTTTTAGAACAGAGCTAATTGATAAAATTTTGGGTTTTAACCCACATATAATTGTTAAGCCTTATGAAAAAGAAATAAGTAAAAACTATAAAAATAGACTAAATGCATTAAAAGATTCTGTATCAAGATCAACATTTACTTTTAACGGACAAGGAATTCTAATAAGCAAAGAAAATACAAAGGGTATATTAGTTCGTTCATACATAAATGATGAAATAAACGAAATTACTCTAATTAAAAATGGTATTATTGATGGATCATTAAGTTCATTTAAAGAAAATAGCATGGCTATAGGTAAAGATTTAGCGATATCAATGGATTTAATTGTTGGCGACGAAATTTCGCTCATGTCAACTTCAAATCTTCAAACTCCCTTTGGTAATCTACCTACTCAAGAAAAATTTATAGTATCTTCGATATTTAGTACTGGTCTCGCCGAATTTGATCAAAATGTAATTTTTATTCCATTTAGTAATGCAAATTCATTATTTGAATTAAATGGTTTGGATATTAATTTAGAAATTTTTTTAAAAGAACCAGATAAAGTTCAAATTTATAAAAATAAAGTACAAAATTTATTTTCAGAACATTATGTATATTCATGGGCAGATTTAAATAAATCTTTTTTTGGAGCATTAAAAGTTGAAAGAAATGTTATGTTTATTATTTTGACACTTATAATAATAGTTGCTGCATTCAACATTATTTCAGGCTTAATAATTTTAGTAAAAAATAAAACAAAAGAAATAGCAATATTGAGAACTTTAGGAGTTAGCAAAAATTCTATTGCAAAAATTTTTTTTATAACAGGTTTTACAATAGGATTTTTAGCAACTATTACAGGGATTATTATTGGAGTTCTTTTTTCTTATTATATCGAGGAAGTTAGAATTATAATTACTTCATTATTTAATGTTAAACTATTTCCAGAAGAAATCTATTTTCTAAGTAAAATGCCTTCTGAAATAAATCCTTTTTATATAGGAGTTATATTTATTTTTTCATTGTTAATTACTTTTTTAGCTACAATTTTTCCAAGTTTATCAGCAGCTAAACTAGATCCTATCAAGGCACTTAAATATGAATAAAGAAATAGTAAAATTATCTAAAATTGAAAAAAATTTTACTAACAAGAGTAAAGATTTATTAGTTTTGAAAAATATAAATATTATTTTAAACAAAGGTGATCTAGTTGCATTGACTGGTCCTTCAGGATCAGGAAAATCAACTTTGCTACATATTATAGCATTACTTGATAAACCTAGCTCAGGAGAAGTATTTTTTGATAAAAAAAATTTTTCAAAATCCACCGACAAAGAAAAAGATATTGTAAGAAAAAAAAGAATATCAATTATATATCAGCAAAATAATTTACTAAGCGATTTTACGGCGATAGAAAACGTTATGATACCTTTATTAAATATTGGGATGTCAAAAGAAGAATCAGTAAAGAAATCCTCAAAAATTCTATCATCACTCAATTTATCTGAAAGACTTTCTCACTTTCCTAACGAAATGTCAGGAGGAGAACAACAAAGAGTTGCAGTCGCAAGAGCATTAGTTACTGACCCAGAATTAATTTTAGCAGATGAACCAACAGGAAGTTTAGATACAAAAACTGCCAATGAGATTTTTTCTATATTTCTAAAATTAAAATCAAAAAGTAGAGCAATTTTATATGCAACTCATAATAGAGAATTAGCTGACAGAGCAGACTACAAGTTAAGTATTTTGGATGGTAATATAACTAGAAGAAAAAATGGATGAATTTACAAATAAACATTTTACGCATCTAAAAACACACACTCAATATTCTGTTTGTGAGGGAGCTCTAAGAATTTCCGATTTAGCAAAGCATTGCAAGGAAAAGAAAATAAGATCTATAGGCCTTTGCGATTCATTTAATTTATGTGGAGCTTTAGAATTCTCTGAGTCAATAGCAAAATCTAAAACTCAACCTATTATTGGCTCACAAATTAACATTCGCCATAACGAACACAAAGGTAAAATTCCTTTATTTGCTAAAAATTTAGAAGGTTATAAAAATTTAATTAAATTATCATCAAAATCATTTTTATCTGTAAAAGATGATGAAGAACCGCATTGTCAAATTAAAGATATAGAAGAAAATTCCAAGGGGTTAATTTTGTTATCCGGGTCTTTTGATGGATTAATAGGTAAAATTTTTTTTAAAAATAGAACAGATGAAATAATCGAAATATTCAAAAAGATTAAGGATATATTTAAAGATAACTTTTATATTGAGATTCAAAGACATAATGACGAAGGAGAAAAGCAATTTGAAAAATTTTTACTTAATTCTTCAGAAAAATTAAATATACCTATAATTGCCACACAAGAAGTTTTCTATTTAGAAAAAGAAATGCACGAAGCTCACGATGCTTATTTATGTATTGGTGAAAAAACCTATGTTAACGTCAAAGATAGAAGAAAATATACCGATGAGCACTATTTGAAATCATCTGAAGAAATGCATAAGCTTTTTGAAGATTTGCCAGACGCATTATCAAATAATTTAAATTTTCCATATAGAATTTCATACAGACCAAAAAATTCTTCGCCTGTTCTTCCCAATATACAAACTAGTGATACTGAAAATGTTGATGAATTATTAAAAAAAGAAACTTTAAAAGGCCTAAATGAAAAACTAAATGAATATGTTTTTCCTAATTCCAATTTAAATGATAAAAAAAAAATAGAAAATATTTATAAAGATAGAATACTTCACGAAATAAATATTATCTTAAAAATGAAATACTCTAGCTATTTTCTAATTGTTGCAGATTATATACAATGGGCTAAAAAAAATAATATCCCCGTTGGCCCAGGAAGAGGTTCCGGTGCAGGATCGTTAGTTGCTTGGGCTTTATCAATAACTGATATTGACCCAATTAAATTTGGTTTAATTTTTGAAAGATTTTTAAATCCAGACAGAATTTCAATGCCTGACTTCGATATAGATTTTTGTGAAGAAAAACGGGATAAAGTTTTAGAATATTTAAAAAAGAAATATGGAAAAGGAGTAGCTCATATAATTACTTTTGGAAAGTTAAAGGCCAGAATGGCTTTTAGAGATATTGGAAGAGTTCTTGGTCTTCCTTATGGATACGTAGATATGTTATGCAAGATGATCCCGTTTGATCCATCACGTCCATTGTCTTTAGAAAAAGCTATTGCTCAAGAGCCCAGAATAAAAAACGAAGAACAAAAAGATCCTAGAGTTAAAAAGCTTGTAGAAATTTCAAAAAAACTTGAAGGATTAAATAGAAACATGGCAACTCATGCAGCTGGAGTAGTTATTCCAGAGGAAAATCTAGCTGAATTTGTTCCTTTATACAAAGATTCTTCATCAAATTCACTTTTACCTTCTACCCAATTTGATATGTACAATTCTGAAAATGCAGGATTAGTAAAATTTGACTTATTAGGTTTAAAGACTTTAACCGTAATTAATAAAACATTATCTCTTCTCAAAGAAATTGGAATTACATTAGATATACACAAAATAAAATTAGACGATACAAAAGTTTTTGAACTTTTAAGTTCAGGATTTACAGTTGGATTATTTCAATTGGAAAGTGCCGGTATGAGGGAAGCTTTAGTAAATATGAAACCAAATAAATTTGAGGACATTATAGCTTTAGTAGCTTTATACAGACCTGGACCAATGGCAAATATTCCAATTTACAATCAATGCAAACATGGCGAAAAACAACCTGACTATTTACACCCAAAAATAAAAAAAATATTAGAACCAACTTATGGTGTAATTATTTACCAAGAACAGGTTATGCAAATAGCACAAACTCTTTCAGGTTTTACTGCTGGACAAGCAGATATTTTAAGAAGAGCTATGGGAAAAAAGAAAAGAGCAGAACTAGAAAAACAAAAAGAAAGATTTGTAAATGGAGCTGTTAAGAATGGAATTACAAAAGAAACCGCAATATTTATTTTTGGAAAAATTGAACCATTTGCTGAATATGGATTTAATAAGAGTCACGCAGCTGCGTACGCCTTAATTGCATATCAGACTGCTTATTTAAAAGCTTACTATCCAAACGAGTTTATAGCAGCTTCAATGTCAAACGAATTGTCAAATACTGATAAATTAAGTGAATTTTTTGAAGAATTAAAAAGACTACAAATTAAAGTTCAAAGACCTTGTGTAAACGAATGTTTTTCTGAATTTGTTCCTAAAAAAAATATTTTATTATATTCATTAGGAGCAATTAAAAATGTAGGCTTTGAAGCAATATCAAATGTTGTTTTTGAGCGAGAAAAAAATGGTAAATTTAAATCAGTAAGTGATTTTATTAATAGGGTTGACCCGAAAAATATTAACAAACTACAACTAGAAGGATTAGTAAAAGCAGGTGCTTTTGATTCAATTTTTAATAATAGGAAAGTTTTATATGACAATATTCCTAATATAATACAAAATTCAAAAAATATCTTTGAAAATAAAGTTAATAATCAAACAAGTTTATTTTCAGAGGATAGTAGTAAAATTTCTTATTTAATGAATGAGAATAAATTAGAAAAATGGACTTTTGATGAAACGTTATTTAAAGAATTTGAATCTGTTGGATTTTATATATCAGACCATCCTTTAAAATATTACAATGAAACTTTAGAACAAAAAAAAGTTAAAACTTATAAAGATTTTGAAACAGGAAGTTACAATGAAGGCTTGATAGCCGGTACTATATTGACAATTAAAGAGAAGAAAACTTCGAAAGGCACGCCTTTTGCCATTATAAAATTTAGCGATTTAAGCACTGTGTATGAAATATTTTTATTTTCAGAAATCTTAGAAAAAAACCGTCAAACTCTTAAGGAAGGAAAATCATTTTTAATAACCGTAATTAAAGATAAACAAAATGAAAATAATCGTTTTAGAAGACTAGCGGTAAGAAATATAGTTTCTTTATCAAAAGTTGTCAGCTCTCATTATAGTGATGTATTGATT
>CETI01078353.1_pt1 | contig 16111 bp, 19 predicted proteins | sample 361441 | NCBI WGS metagenome assembly CETI01 (sample SAMEA2622478, study PRJEB7988) | marine metagenome | biome: marine biome (ENVO:00000447); feature: deep chlorophyll maximum layer (ENVO:xxxxxxxx); material: "saline water (ENVO:00002010), including plankton (ENVO:xxxxxxxx)" | depth 90 m | reverse complement strand
GGGAAGACCCAAAAAAAAATAATGATAGATGTAAAAAATATCGCGAAGATAACCCAGATAAGGTAGCAGAAGCTAATAAAAAAAAGAGAGAAAAATGGCATCAAGAAAAAGATAAAATTAATGCCGAAAGAAGAAAATTAGTTGAATGTGGTTGTGGGGCGACACATACAAAGGGAGTTACCGCCCGCCATTTAAAAACAAAAAAACATATTGCTTGGCAAAATTCGCAGTCTATTTGCGACTAAATCTTTCTCAAAGATACCAAGTTTTATCACCTTTACCAAAATTTGTTAAATATTTTTTATAATTTTTTATTATTTCTTCTGGTGTTTTATTTTTCACTTTTTTATATAAGCTTTCATAAGTATCACTCGACATTGCCGATGTTATAATCGCTTTTACATTCTTATCATCTTCTAATTCTTTGTATTTATTTTTTCTCGCATCCCGTGTTTTTGGCATATTTAATCTTTTTTTATCATCACCATAAACTACTACTACTTGTTCTCCTAATGCTAACTTTCTCCAAAAATTCTCCAACTTTTTATTTTTACCCCAAACCGTATCTTCATCTACCAACTTTTTTGTTTTATCCACCTTCTTCCATCTTTTACTTCCATTCGCAACTTTTATTATTATCCACATATTACCATCATTACCCCTCTTCTTTGTTCCTACTGAAAATTTAGTAGCACTATCACTTGGACCCTTTCGCTCTTTTTTACCACCTTTATAATTATTTTTGTTAAAAATTTCTTTTAAATCATCTTTACAATTTTCTTTTTTTTCGAGATTTATTAACTTACATGCTAAATCTTTTGCTGATTCTCCCTCATTACTTTTTATATTTACATTAGCACCTCTTTGTATTAACTCATCTACTAATTCACGATGACCAAAATAACTTGCTATCATAAGTGCTGTCCAACCATCTATTTCTTCTTTTTCATTATTAAATTTTTCATCAATTATATCTTGCGCTCCACTATCAAGTAATAAATTTAAAATCTTAATATCACCTCTTTTACTCGCCTCCATAAGCACAGTCCAACCTTCATAATCAATTTGTTTTATATTAACACCATAATTAATTGCATTTTTAATATCCTTTAAAGTTCCGCTACTTATAAAATTGAATAAATTATTATTGTAATAATAAAATTTATCAACATCCGTGTTAATTTTTCTATTTCTATAATTATAAAATGGATTTAAAGATAATTTACCACCAATATTTCTTTGTGGTCTAATCATTCGCGCTAGTGCTTCCTGTGCCTCTTCTACTTCGAGCTGATTTCCCTCACGTCTTAAAAAATCAAGGAATGAAGCTGTATTATTTTCAAATATTGCTTCTTCTCCTTCTTCTTCTTGGATTTCTTTTAAAGTTCTAACTTTTCCTATTACTTCTTCGTCCTCTATTTTTTTACGACAAAGGGGACAAAGACAATTCACACCTTTATTTTTACACCATTTTTTTAAACACTCTTTATGAAAATAATGTTTACATTTTGTCTTAAAGTCAGCACCACGCTCTAAACATATAGCACATTCTTTTCTTGAAATACTTTCACGAAAAGTTTTTTGCAATTTAGTTGCTGCTTTACTTTTCTTTCTTGTTTGTTTATTACGATAAGCTGATTGTATTTTTTTTACTGCTGAATTTTTTGATTTAGAACCTGATTTTCTTAATTTTTTCTTTATTTTTCTAGTTGCCATTATATATTTGTTAAGAAAATAAATATATAATTACGCTAAACTCACAGTTTATTTACGACCGCGTGTTTTTCTTTTTTTACCATTACATATTTATTTTCTTAACAAATATATAATGGTAAATAAAACAAAGAAATTGTGTGCCAGTTGTTTAAAATTTAATTTTAATAAAACAATTAAATCTAAGCACGATAAAAAACCTAAGTGGCTTGATAAAATTGACTATGTACAAGAATTTGTTAAAAAAAAATCAAAAAGTTTTTCAAATAAATACCCTAAAAACTACAATAAAGTTATTAAATTAAATGTAGGCAAAAAATTTAGTGATAGAAAAATTTTATATTGGGCTGCTAAACCAAGCCAAAGTTTAATAATAAATGGAGCACGAAAAGCATATGGTAATTTTAGTAATAGTGGTATTGCTACAATAGATAAAGAAGGATTTGCCAAAATAAAATTTATAGTTCCTCAAAATTATAAAACAATAGTGAAAAATGAAAAAAAATACACAACTTTTTTTAAACATATTCATTTTGTTATCTCAAATAATACAAAAACTAATTGGTTATTTCATATTTTTACAAAATTAGTTCATAATAATTATAATTATAAAGAATTAATAAAAAAATTAAATTCTAAAACAAATATAATTTTAAATGTATTACCAAGTGAATATTATGCAAAAGATCATATAAAAGATACTTATAGTTTACCTGTAAATACTATAAAAAAAATGTCAGTAAAAGATTTAAATGAATGGTTTAATTCAATAATTAATTTGCATTATCCAAAACTAAAAAAACTTTTAAATAATAAATTAAAATTATATGAAATACCTATTATTTGTTATTGTGCTCATAATAAATGTGATGCTTCCAAAAAAGGGGCTGAAGAATTAATGAAAAAAGGTTTTGTAAATGTAAGTTTATATGAAGATGGTATGAAAGATTATAGAAAACATAATAAATATTAATTTCATTAATATATTATTTATTAATATATCTATAAATAATATATACATAATGAAAAATTATGATATTATAATTATTGGTGGAGGAATTGGTGGAATATATACAATGTACAATTTAAAAAAAAATCATCCAAATTTAAAAGTATTATTATTAGAAAAAGATAATAGATTTGGTGGTAGAATTTATACATATTTTAAAAAAATAGATTCAATTACATATAAAATGGATTTAGGTGCTGGAAGATTAGGATTTCATCATAAAAAAATAATGAATTTATTAAATGAACTAAAATTAAAAGATGAAATAATACCTATTACAAATACAGAAAATTATATTGAATATGATAAAAAAACCAATACTGTTACAAATAAATCTTCTCTCAAAAAAAAAATGGTAGATTTACTATACAAATTTTTCAATAGTAGTGAAATAAATAATTTATCACATGTATTTCTAAAAAAATTAAATTTAAATGAATTATTTTCTAAATTTTTTTCGAAAGAAACTTGCAAAAAAATAGAGAATTCTTTTGAATATAAATGTAAATTAAAATATTTTAATGCTGATGATGCCATTTTTTATTTTAAACATGATTATAATAAATATAGCAAATTCTTTGTTTTAAAAAATGGATTACATACTATGATTGATAATATGTTAGACAAAATTAAAACAAATAAAAATTATATTTTTAAAAAAAATCAAAATGTTAAAAAAATATTATGGAGTGTTGAGAGAAATTGTTATAATATTGAATATTTAAATAAAAATTCTAATAAAAAACATACAATACAAAGTAAATTTGTTATTTGTGCTTTACCTAGAAAAGATTTAATTAAATTTGATATTCTTTCACCATATAAAAATGATTTAAATACTATAAATGAAATTGCAAAAATGAGAATTTTTGAAGTTTATGATACAAAAAATAAAGAAGCTTGGTTTAAAAATTTACCTAAAATATCTACTAATGAAGAATTACGATTTGTTATTCCAATCAATTCTAAAACAGGTTTAATTATGTCTTCTTATAATGAAAATCTCTCAACTAATCAAAGTTATTGGTTAAATTTATATAAAAAAAGTAAAACAAATTTTAAAAATGTTTTAAATCAAAAGTTAAATAATATATATAGCGGTTTTAATGTAAATGTTCCTATGAGTAAATATGTAAAATTACATTATTGGAATATGGGTATTGGTTGTTGGAAAAAAAATGTTGATAGTAATTATATTTCTCAAAAAATATTAAATTTGATGCCAAATTTTTATATTTGTGGAGAGAATTATTCTAACTACCAAGCTTGGTGTGAAGGTGCTTTACAAACTTCTGAACAAGTTTTACATAAAATATCTTGTGAATTAAATAAAATAAAAAATAATAAAACACGGAAAATTAAAAAAAAAGCAATTAATAATTAAATTTTTTCCCTCACTATCGCTTTAAATTTGGTTCTATTTCTAAAAACTTAAAATATTTCTCTCAAGATTAAAAAAATTGATAATAAAATATTTATTTTTTATTATCAATCATCAATAGTTAATTATGGAAATTATTAAAGAATGTAATAAAAAATTTATTAAAGTTTATTATAACGATAAAATATTAGATTTACTTGTAGATTATTATGGAAATGAAGACAAATGGCGTGAAAATATATATGCTGTTTATAAATCTAAAAACCGAACAAATGATAGACAAGAATTCACTTGGTATGGATGCAATATTTTATTTGATCAAAATAAAAAAATATCTAAAATTATTACAAAACAAACTAATTATTTAAATAAATATGATTCTGGCAGTGATGAGGAATTTGAATATAAATGGAGAAAACAACTTGGAATAGAATAAATATGAAAAATTAAAAAAAAATAATTAATAATTAAACTTTAATTTTTTTCTCTCACTATCACTTTTAAATTTGGTTCTATTTCCTAAAAACTTAAAATATTTCTTTGAAAGCTTATATTCTTTTGGTTTCTTTTCTTTTAAGACTTTTAATCTTACATACATTATCATTCCAACCTGCCATATTCTTTTATGTGTATATTTATTGGTTTTATATAATTTTTCTAACTTTTTTATTGTATTTTTTACATCATCTATTGTTGTATATTTAATTGGTATTGTATCATTTGGATTTTTATCAATATATACATCAAATGACTTTTTAGGGTCATCTGGGTTATAAAGAAATTGTAACTTTTTTTTATTTTTTTTACCACCGCATATTTTTTTTGTTGTTCCCAAATTATATTTTTTATCCATATAAATCATATCTTTTGTTAAATTTCTACACCCTTTTTTGTCATTATTTTTTCTATATAAACGCAAAACATTAAATCGTGCCTTTTTCATTTTTGCTGCATTTTTTTTTTCTTCTTTTGTTTTATTTTTTTTTTCATTTATACCTTCCTCTATTGCTAAAATTCTTTTATATTGTGGGTCATATAATTTATATATATGCTTTTTGTTTTTTTTTGATAATTTTCTTAAGTTTGGTAATAAATTTCCACCTATTTTATTACAATTTTTATATGGAGCACAAGAAGCTTTCATAGTAAATCCACGAGGTTCTGAACTTAAACATTTTTTACGAGAAAATCTTCTTGGAAAAGTAAAAATTTTTTTATCTTCTTGTCTTATACATTTTTTTGTTGAACTATTTGCTTTACAACAATCTATCATTATATATTTGTTTATAAAATAAATATATAATTACACTTAATTTATCTCAATTATTACGCTTCCACATCTCTTTTGACGCATTATCTGCTATTGCTGATGCCGCATCCATATCAGCCTCTGCTTTTTTCTTGTCTTCGGGAGTTTCTGCGTCTTTAAAAGCTCGCTGAGCATCATAAAAAGCCCACATAGCTTTAAACCAAGTTTTATATTTTTTTTCTGCTTCAGTTTCCGAAGCAACACGCACTTTTTTTTCTTCATCATTATTGTCTCCCTTAAACATTATATATTTAGTTAGAAAATAAATATATAAGGTTAGTTTTCAAGTTAATTACATATAAACATCTTGAATTCCAACTAATAAATCTTGTGTTTCAATATTAATATATTCTAATAATTCTAGATGATTATCATAATTTTCTTCTGTAATTTCTAATGGATTATTAATATTACTTATAGTTGTATGAATATCCAGCATATGTGCTTCATAATATTCATTACCAAGAATATCTATATTATTATTCGCATAGTCACTATATTCTTGCAAATCATCACGCAAATTTCGTTCTCTTATTTGCTCTGTGGCTCTATTAAGTTGTTCTTGTGATGTTTTATCTGTTATTCCTTCTAAAATATTAATTAAATGTTGTGACCAATATATGATTCTATCAAGAGATTCTTGTAATTCATATAAACCATCATCAGATTCTATATCAGAATTTGAAATAACATCACTACTAGGAGAAATACTTAGATTATTTAATTCTTCTTCATCTAATTTTTTTCGACAAAGTGGACAAGGACAATTCAGACCTTTATTTTTACACCATTTCTTTAAACATTTTTTATGAAAAAAATGATTACATTTTGTCTTAAATCTAGCGCCGGGCATTTGACATATACTACATTCTTTTCTTGAAATAGTTCCACGAATCATCTTTTGTAATTTAGTTGCTGCTTTACTCTTCTTTCTTGTTTGTTTTTTGCGATAACGAGATTGTATTTTAGTAGCAGCTTTACTTTTCTTTCTAGTTTGCTTTTTTTTATATGCCTTTTGTATTTTTTTTACAGCAGAATTTTTTGATTTAGAACCAGACTTTATTTTTATTTTTCTATTTTTTCTTGTAGCCATTATATATTTCATTAGAAAAAAAATATATAAGGATTAATTTTGTTTGTCTTGTTCTTCTATTGTTAATTAGAACGATTACTTAAAGAAGATTCACTTCTTTTTTTCTTTAGTATGTTAAGAGGAGAAGCACGTGAGTTTTCAATTTTACTTCTTATTTGTTGAAGTGCGTTTGCTTCTGCATCTATTCTAGAAAGTTCTTCTTCGTTGTCGTTTGGTTGTTTGTTTAATAATTCTTCTGTTAATTCTTTTGTTTTAATTGGTTTTGTAGGTAATTTTTCTAAAGTTTCTTCAGTAAGTTGATCATGTTTTCTTTTGGGAGCACCACCTTTCTTTTTTCTGTTCTTTTTTGTTTTTTTTCTCATTTTTATGTTTTTTTCAATAGATTTAGGTTTCTTTTTTATAGTTTTATTTAATAATAAATTTTTTTTCTTTAATTTTTTAGTTAAATTTTTACTAAATTTTCTTGTAGCCATTATATATTTAATTAGAAAAAAAATATATAGAGATACATTTATCCATAAAACTTTTTTATACTATTTTCTGTATTTCTAAAGAATTTATCTGAAACAACCAACTCTGACTCAGCAGCTGCTAAAACTTCTTTTGCCCCCTTAAAAGCCATATCCAATGTTGATTTTGATGGTAAATGACGAAGTGGCATTAACGCAAAAACTACATAAGCTGGTCTCATCTGTTTGTCCCATTTGTGTAACATTACCGATTTACTAAGTTTAACTGCTTTAACATCATTATAAGCAATCAAATCAGGATGACCTCTATGAATATGACGCGCTATTTGATCCAGTAAAATAATGAGCGCAAGACAGCCATCTGGTGATTCTGCCCACCAATCCAAACTACCTGTCTCTGCATGAGCTAATAATCCACCGAACTTTGTAGTAACTTCTGAATCAAATTTAGTTTGTTTTTCTGTTCTTGATTGTATGAACCAACGATTGCGCACTAATGAAGCGATTTGTTTTCCTTCTTTTGGAATAAACCAAAAGTCAAGGACTTCTCGCCAAGGAGGATTATGAAGTGCTAAACGCATTTGAGGTAAAGTCATTGCCATCCAAGGATGTATAATTTCATCATCTTTATAAATCATTATATACTTAAATACTTTAAATATTTGATTTACATTCAATTTTTATTTCATTATATATTTTTTACAAAAGAAAATATATAATTGTTAAACTATTTTCGACCACGAGTTTTTCTCGCTTTTTGTTTTCTACCTTTTGTTTTATTTTTACCTCCAACAAGAGATCTACCTTTTTTATCATATATAAAATCTCTTCTGCGTTTACTTCTATTAATTTGAGCACGGCGAGTCTGTCTTCTTTTAATATTTATTTCTTTAATATATTCTTGTAAATCAATAGGTAAATTATCAAATCTGTTAAGTTCTAAATCTTTTGGTGATTTACTTTTATTTGATTTATTAGATCTACTTTTATTTGATTTATTAGATCTACTTTTATTTGATTTGCTTTTATTAGACATACTTTTTCTTGTAGACATTATATATATATTTGTTTAGAAAATAAATATATAAATTTTTAGCTAAATTTATTTGCGACTGCGAGTTTTTCTTTTTTTACCTTTGCCTCTACGAGTATTATTAATATTTAAGCTATCAAAAATACTTGAAAGTAACGCTTGGTCGCGACGATATTCCGCAGCTTTTGCAGTTTTACTTCGCATATCTTGAGCAATTTTTAAAGCTTCATTTCTGTTAAGCTCAGCAATTATATCTTCTATTTTTTTATTTCTATTTACTCTGGTTCTCTTTTTAGATTTTTTTCTAACTTTTCTTGTTGCTGTCATTATATATTTGTTTATAAAATAAATATATAATTCAACTATTAAAATCTTATTGTATCAATATTCTCATACAAATAATCGGCTTCATCTAAAATTTCTTGAGCTCTTGATGCTATATTTCTATATTGATTTTTAATAAAATTTTCATCAGTTATATCCAATGGATGTTCTATTGTTCTCAAATAATCGTCCAAATCTGATATTTTTTCTCGAAATTCTGGTGGAAAAGGTTCAGTCATATTAATAGCATTTTCAGTATAATTTTCTAAACCTTCAGCATTTTCTCTGGCATGCTCATATCTTTCAGAAGTATCTACCAAAAAATTGTCTTCAAGGGTTGATACTACAACTAAAGCATGGGATTGGAGTAATACAAGATCTTCCATAATTTCTTCTAATAATGATCTATTTTGATCTATCATAAGAAGATTTGGTGATAATGTTGATTCTGATGACGCAAAAGAAGCACTTAGATTATTTAATTCTTCTTTGTCTAATTTTTTCCGACAAAGCGGACAAGTACAATCACTTTTTTTTTTACACCATTTTTTTAAACATTTTTTATGAAAAAAATGATTACACTTTGTCTTAAACCGAGCGCCAGGCATTTGACATATACTACATTCTTTTCTTGAAATATTTCCACGAATTATTTTTTGTAATTTTGTAGCGGCTTTACTTCTGTTTTTTTTTGTCTGTTTTTTACGATGATGTGATTGAATTTTAGTAGCAGCTTTACTTTTCTTTCTTGTTTGTTTTTTACGATAAACAGACTGTATTTTTTTAACTGCATAATTTTTTGATTTAGAACCTGATTTTCTTTTTATTTTTCTAGTTTTTCTTGTAGCCATTATATATTTGGAAATAAAATAAATATATAATCATTAATATTATTTATTTACTAATAATCTAAATCATTTTCTCTTATTATAGTTAATCTTAATGAGTTAATTCCCCGTTGAATTTCTAATAAATCAGTTTCTATACTTTCTAATTTTTCACTATCTAAATTTTTAAATTCTTTAAACTCATCATATATATCTGTAACTATTTCATGAATATCATTTATTTCATTAAAAAATTCATCAGAATCATTGTAAATATACCAATCTAATATAAAATCTCCTAATAAATCCCAATTTTGATTATAACAAGAATCAGAAGCACTATCTATTTGAGTTAATATTAGTTCTAATGAATCTATATATTCATCTTCTGAAATTATTTGATTTGGATTACTAAGTAATACTGTAATATTATTTGTAGCATTTCTTATCATAGTTTCAGCATGAGCTAAATTATTACAAATTGTAGTATAATTTTCATTGGCATAATTTGAAGAACTATTAGAAGAACTATTAGAAGAACTATTAGAAGAAATACTTAGATTATTTATTTCTTCTTCATCTAAATTTTTACGACAAAGCGGACAAGGACAATCACTTTTTTTTTTTTACACCATTTTTTTAAACACTTCTTATGAAAAAAATGCTTACATTTTGTTTTAAAATTTGCTCCTCTCATTTGACATATACTACATTCTTTTCTTGAAATTTTACCACGAACTATTTTTTGTAATTTAGTTGCTGCTTTACTTTTCTTTCTTGTTTGTTTTGTTCGATAAAGCGATTGTATTTTTTTTACAGCTGAATTTTTTGATTTAGAAGATTTTTTTAAATTTTTTGTTTTTCTTGTCTTTTTTGTTTTTTTTGTCTTCCTTGTTTTTCTCCTAGCCATTATATATTTGAAAAGAAAATAAATATATAATTCATTTTATAATACTATATATAATGTCTATACTTATAGGTAATCCATATATAGATAAAAATTGTAGTAAAAAAACTAAAACCAGTGTCTATGTAAAAAAAAGAATATTAAATGATTTAAAAAATGCTATACAAAGTTTAGGAATTAAAGTAATTAAAATAGATGATAATAAAGAATGTAATTTATTATGGATAAGAGATTTATTCTTCAAAATAGATAACAAAACTATTTTATGTAATAACACTAATAAAGGTTCCTTAAATATTGATAGACAAAATGAAAATAAATATGTTATCAAATATTTAAAAGATTACATAGAACTTCCAAAAAATATAAAAGTTGAAGGCGGAGATATAATTCAAAACAAAAATAACATCTTTATCGGTATTAACGATAGAACAAATATAGCTGCTTATAATCATTTGAAAAAATTATTTCCTAATAAAACATTCATAAAAATTAATCATTCTGCTATACATTTAGATAATTGTTTAACTATTATAGATAACACCATATTTTACTCAAAAACTTATATCAAATCTTTACCTAATTACTTACGAAAGAATTATAACATAGTAGTTATAGAAGATATTTTAGGAGATGTTGATCCAAATTTAGCAACCAATTTATTAATCATAAACAAAAATATAATTACAACAGATACCCCTGCATTTGAACCGTTTAGAATTTTATTGAAATTATTAGATTATAATGTAATCACAATAAAATATAATAATTTGCTGGAAGAAGGCGGTGGAATTAGATGTTTAACACAATTTATGTAATTTATTATATAAAAATATAAATTAAAATGTATATAGATGACTGAAAATAACACACTTGAACTTATTAAACAAGCACTCATTTGTAATATATGTCAAGAAGTATGTACATTACCAGTTCATCCAGAATGTTGTGATATAGCAAAAACAATGAACCCCGGTTGTTTATCTTGTGTTAGAAAATATTATCAATTAAATAGACCAGCAACTCAAAGAGAATTTGTTATAAAATCTTGGACTGGTTGTGGGTGTGATATATATTTATCATCAAGCGTAAGAAACTATAACTTATATACTCATACAACACAATTAGATATGATTAGAAATTCATTAGGTCCTTCTATATGTTTTAATGAAGGTTGTGGTCTTTCTTTTGAAACATCAGCAGAATTAAGACGACATTTAAATGGTTCAGCAACTATTAATGATAAACATGGTAATTGTCCAGAATCAATTACAAAATGCAAGTTCTGTCATTTATCTGGTAAAAGAAGATTTATAGAAGGTTTTCATTATATTAAAGAACATACAACTGTAAGATGTGATATTTGTAATACATTTATTACAAGAGTAGATTTATTAGCACATTATAATAAACATAAAAAAGAACTTGAAAATTTTTCTGAAAAAATACAAGATTTAGAACATCAAATTACATTAGCTATGTTATAGATTCGTTATAATTAAAAAAAATTGACACAAAATTTTATTTTTTTTAATATAAAATGAATAAAATAAAATCAAATTAAATTTTAATGAAAGAAGAAACAGAATTTAATAATATAAAAAAAGCAATCACTTGTTATATATGCCAAGAAGTATGCACATTGCCAGTTCATCCTGAATGTTGCAATGAAGCTAAATGTATGAATCCTGGTTGTGAATCTTGTGTTAGAAAATATTATGAATTAGATAAGATTTCTGGTGAAAGAACCTACGTAGTTAAGTCTTGGTGTGGTTGTGGCTGTAATGTATATTTAAATGATACTAAAATATATGATTTATATAGTGATACAATACAATTAGATATGATTAGAAATTCATTAGGACCTTCGGTGTGTTATAAATGTGGAATTCCTTTTGAAACAACTGCTGAATTAAGACGACATTTAAGAAATGAAGCAACCACTAATGATAAACATGGTAATTGTCAAGAAATAACTATAAAATGTAAACATTGTGATACATATGGTAAAAGACGATGGATAGAGGGTGAACATTTTATTAAAGAACATACAATGATTAAGTGTGATGTATGTGAAAAAATTATTAAGGCCGAAAATTTAGTTGAACATTATGATACGCATTGTAAAAATATGGTAAAATTTCAAGAGAAAATAAAAGATCTAGAAAATAAAATGGAATTAGCATTGAAAATAAACTCTTAATTTAATTAGCTATTTCTATTATCACCTGGACATAAACTACAATTTATATAATTATAAATACATCCATCAAAAATGCCTGGTATATATAAATTAGCACATTCATAACCATTTTCTCTTATTTGTGACCATAAATTCCGTAATCTATTTTTTTTATTAAATTCTTGTTCAAGTGTAATTAAACAACCTTTTTCAATATTATTTTCAACAACTGAAACAGTTTCAATTACTCTACAATTAACACCCAAAAATAATAATTTTTGTATAATATTATTACAATTACTTTGTTTTGAATTAGAAATACTAATATTTACACTCATTTAAATTATAAATGATTATATTATATAAATTTTAAATAATATTATTTAAATTTTATATATTTATCTACTTTTTTCGTTTAACTGTTTTATTTTTAGAAGTCTTATTTACTTCATTTGGAATATATCTCATAAAATGTTTTTCATATTGTTTTGAACCTTGTTTATAACCCTTATTTTTCAATTCTTTATAAATTTCTGCTCTTTCTGCTCTATTATCTTCTAATGTTTTTTGTGTTCCTAAACAACTTATACTAAAACGTTTTAATAATCCTTTTTGTTGTAATCTATTTTTTAATTGAACTTTAAATAAATATTCAGACATACATAATAATCTATTATCATCATAATACTCTCTATTAGCATATATAAAAATCAAATAAAAAGAAAGTATAGTATCTATTGTAGCTATTTTAATCTTTTGTCCATTAATATTTATAACATTATAACTATGACAAGCAGTAGTTTTATAAAAATACGCTATTACATTACCCCCTTTAATGTCTTTATCTATCATTACTTCATAATGTTCAGCAATATATTCACCAATACTTTTTTTTTTATTTATTGAAATATTTTTAAATCCTTCATACTCTAATTGTTCTTTTAATATTCTGGCGCTTTTATAAGGATCTTCTGATAAAACATCAAAATCTGGAATACTAAATATATTTCTTCTATCATATTTTGGCATATATTTTCCATATAAACTAAGAGCATAACCACCAAAAAATACTAGTCCTTGGTTTATTATAGAATTTCTTGCTATTCTATAAATAGTATTTCTATTATCTATTGAATCATTTTTATCAACATCTCTTTGAAATTTTAATTTACTACAATCTTTACCTTTAAGTGGATAATTTTTATTTAATAAAAGTAATCTCTTTAATACTTTTTCCCATCTTCCTACATCACCTCTTGGTCTTGATAATTCAATATATAATGCCATACGTAAAAAATTTGGAGGACAGTAATTTATAGCATTTACTTTTATACTTTTTTTTAATAAAGTATTAAATAATTTGCTTTCTAAATATGTTATATCTGCTATTGGAATAAAATTAACATATACTTTATATGTTCCAGCATGAACAGCAGATTTAGCCTCAACCTCAGTATAACCAGCTTTATAGAAAAGATTGGCTAATTTTTTTGCATATTCAATTGGTGTTGGTGTAAAAAAATCATAATCCGGTATTTCTATATTTTTATTATAAAATCTATCTTGTTCTGGTAATATATTATTTATTGCTGTTCCACCATAACATAAAGTTTTATGTGTTCTCAAAAAATTTTCTAATATTTCTATAATTTTTTTAACATCTTCTGATTGTGTAATTTTTTCACCTATTATAGATGTCGCATTATCTATTGCTTTTCTTAATATTTCTAATTCTTTATCTTCAAATGATATATTACTCATTATATATAGTAAAATAATTTATATAATAAGTATTTTATTTATTTTTTTAAAAATTCTCCTCTTATAAGTTTTCCATCTTTACCACCCTGAAAATTTAATAAACCTGGACCATCAAAACTTACTTTCATATCATATCCTCTATTAGGATTAATTGGAAGATCTGTTGCCTCGGGTTCAGCTTCAATTATATCTTTTCTTAAATTATTTGGTTTCAAAACATATGAAAATCCACCAGTATCTTTAAATTGTTTAAAATAACCCAATAAATTATTATCCACCGTTTGAAATTTCATACCTATAAATTGACAACCATTTCCAAATGCTATTATTGGATCAAAATTTTCCTTTCTTGAATCTAAATCTGGCAAAACCATAATTAAACTTCTTTGTGAATCATCTATTAATAATGGATTCTTCTCTCCTTTTGCTACTACTTCTTCATATCTATATAATTTCAAATCTTTTGTTCCTGATCTTATATTAACAAAATTCGCTAATTTACTATTATCTAATGTTGTTGGGTGTTTTGTATTTACCATTATTACAAATTTCTTATGTAATTCATTCTCGCCAGATTTTCCTATATGATACATTAAAAGATTGTCTAAATTTGGGTTACGATAATTATATTTTACATTATCTAATAAATTATCACTGTTTCCCTTCAAATGACTTTCTATATAATCCCCCATTTTATCATATATTACTTTATTTTCACTCATTATTCTAAAATGTAAAAACATAGGATCATAAGGGCAATTATGAAAAGTTTCATTATGAGCATTAGCATTCAATTCAGCTAATACTTCTGTTAATGGTAAAAAGTTATATGTTTCTTTTATTGAATTATTATTTGCTGTTGAAGCCGCTACAATAGGCTCTCCATTGTATGAATAAATCTCAAAATCTAAACATCTTGCTCCCTGTTTTATACAATGATCCATAGAGCACATTGCTACCCAATTATTTTTATATCCATCACCACAGCAACAATTATATGCTGTCTTTACATAATAATTTTTAACTAAACATGCTAATTCATCATCAAAATAATTTAACTGTTCTGTGCTGGTTTTTTTACCATTAGATTTAATAATTCCATTCGCATGTGAAAATGATGTTGTAGCATACTTATTATTTGCTGTATATATTTTGTCTAAATTTTCACATGCTCTATCTTTTAAACTTAAAACATTAAATATCCAACTCAAAACTCCGAAAATTATAAAAAAAATTATTACTGCAGCTATTATTAAAAATTTATTTCCTGTTTCATCATTAAAAGCTTTCTTAACATGATCTGTTGTCTCATTAAGAATATCCATTATAATTATATTATTATATTATTATAAATATTATATTAATAAAATAATAAATATATTTATTATTATTATACTAATTAATATATAATGGCAGGAGGACTATTAAATTTAATCGCAATAGGAAATCAAAATGTTATTTTAAATGGTAATCCCACTAAAAGTTTTTTTAAATGTAAATATCTTAAATATACCAATTTTGGTATGCAAAAATACAGAATTGACCAAACCGGTCAAGCCAACTTAAATTTAACACAAAAAATGAAATACAGTTTCAAAATTCCAAGATATGCAGATTTATTAATGGATACATATTTAGTAATTAATTTACCTAACATATGGAGCCCTATATTAAAATATATTGACCCTTATGATATTACCAAAACCACACACGAATATAGACCCTACGAATTTCAATGGATTAAAAATCTTGGCTCTCAAATTATTGACGAAATCACCATTAATATCGGTCCAGTAGAAGTTCAAAAATATTCCGGTCAATACTTACAAAATATGGTTGAAAGAGATTTTTATGGTGATAAGAAAAAATTATACAACATTATGACCGGTAATATCGATGAATTAAATGACCCCGCCAATTTTTCCAACAGAAAAAATAATTATCCCAATGCTTGGAAGAAAAATGATGCAGATATTGATGGAATTGAACCCTCAATACATGGGCAACAATTATATATTCCTATTAATACTTGGTTCACATTAGCCACCACTATGGCCTTACCTCTTATATGCCTTCAATATGAAGACCTTGTTATTAACTTT
>CETI01245608.1_pt1 | contig 16114 bp, 15 predicted proteins | sample 361441 | NCBI WGS metagenome assembly CETI01 (sample SAMEA2622478, study PRJEB7988) | marine metagenome | biome: marine biome (ENVO:00000447); feature: deep chlorophyll maximum layer (ENVO:xxxxxxxx); material: "saline water (ENVO:00002010), including plankton (ENVO:xxxxxxxx)" | depth 90 m | reverse complement strand
TGTAATTCACTATGTATATACTCATTGTCTTCTATTAAATTTTTAAGTTGAGGAATTGTCAGATATTTGTCAACATCATATACTTGGGATTTACCCGAAAAATTGATAAGTAGCTGCATTATAGTTGTATAAGAGTTTTAAGTTTAAACTATTTTCGACGCTTTTTATGTCTTCTTCCATCAGTATGTTTTATTACAGCAGGATTGTTCAATTGTCCGAATATAAATGTCCCATATTTTTTGTGTGTCGTTTCATTTCTAATTTGTTTCATTAAATCGTGCTCCATTGCTCTTCCATCTGAACATTCTTTTAGAACAATATCGTTATAATACTGTGTTTTGCATATATGGTTGTTATCCGCCCAAGATGGAGTTCTTGTGTAAGTATAATTTGTTTGTTTTACTTGTAATCCGAACAGTTTACTGGCTTCACTCGTTCTACCAATATCAGATACTGCCTTTATATTACTTCTTTTATTGAATCTAATGTGTTTAAGATTTTCATTTTCATTCATATCTTCTATAACCTTTTGTATGTCAAATTCTCTAAAAAAAGGTAAATCATGTTGAATAACCAATACATATTTAGTAGTTACAGTTGACATTGCATTTCGAACATTTCCCGTAAGATGTACATGATTAGTACATCTTGTAATTTCTATATTTGGATAATGATTAAGAGGTAAAGATGTAATATATTTTCTTAGATTTTCAAGATATTCCTCATATAATATTGAATTCGCCTTCTCATTATTTTTTTTTGCTAACAATCCGTCATGTGCTAAAATAATTTTGGTATGTTTTAACAGATTTATATATGATAATGATTCAATAGTCTTTTGTATAATTTCTATAGATGGATGAGATGGAATATATGACGCAGTAATTATAACCGTTAATGAGTTAGACATATATAACTATTGATCTGTTTTATTTATTTACCATTTGGATTTTTTGGATCGATACCTCTTTCTGCCAGATTTCTATTAGGAATCTGACTAAACCATTTGTGACACATAGCTTCTCTTGCAGTCATACGTTCTTGTGGATCATATACTAATATTTTTTCTATAAAATCGATTGCATCAGAGCTTGCTAAATGCATATTTTCTGAATTCGTAAATTCAGTGAATGGTTTTTTTATTAATTCATTCTGAGTGATCTGATCTAAGTAAGGATATCCTTTTAAAGGTATACGATATTTCTGTAAATAAGTATACAAATCATCCTTTCCAAGTTTTTCTATAATCACATATAATTGATGTAAATTATCTTTTCCGGTAAAAAAGGGATCTTTTTTAAAGATCATCTGAGCGACTGTACATCCAACAGACCACATATCTACAGAATAGTCATAATGAACCTTTGTGCCATTCTGGGGATAAACAAGTAATTCAGGCGATTTAAAATAACGAGAAGCAACCCGAATATTCCATTTATTATCTGGATCATAAAACTCGGCTAAACCAAAATCAATTAGTTTTAACTGTTTCTTTTCATGATTTATAACCATATTATGTGGTTTTATATCTCTATGCATTATACCATTAGAATGGCACGAATCAACCGCCATAAGTATTTGATCTACATAATAACAAATATCCATTTCATTTAGTTTAGGATACAAATCTCTAAAGGGAATATTCTCTACATGTTCAAAGATTAGAGAAGGAGTCTTCAATTCAGGATTACTTGTAACATCCAATAATTTTATAATATTTTTCTGTCCAGATAAATTCTGTAATACTTTAATTTCGCGCAGTATCTTTTCGTTTCTTATTGGCTTCAAAATCTTGATAACACATTTTTGTTTATTTGATATCAAATTGCCTTCAAAAACTTCTGAATATCTTCCTCTTCCAATTTTTTTTGTTACTTCATAATTGTTCTCTTCACCCCAGTTTACTTTTAAAGCTTTATAATCGGAGTAATCTATACCTTTTTGTTTGTTTACATCTTTATATACTCTTGAATACACTGGCGAAGAGCCCGTTTGAATAATATTCTTTCTAAAATGACTGGATTTAAAATCCCTACTTGAATTATTTGTATCTATAAGACTTGCCATTATAAATTAATATGTATAACATATAAAAAAATGATTATTAAAAAACCATTCATCCAAGTAAGAATATAACACTATGCAAGATGGATTCACTTAAAAGTGATATCATTATACAATTAACAAGGTATCTTTCTTATAAGGATGCTTTTAGTCTATCAGGCGTAAACAAGACCTATAGAACGGTTGTATCTACTTGCCCCAAATGTATTAAGAGGAAGATAGTATTACAAAAGAAGATTGTTGATAGCTGCTTCTATCATATCCGTAACAAAATCAAACGTTTCGGTTATGATAAGCTCGTAAATGCAGAAACACACTATACAGAATTAAGAGGTGATCTATTAGAGTGGGTTGATTTACATATATATTACCTACTTGAATCTGCACAAAAACGGATTGAAGATTACAACAAAGAACTCAATTCTATAACTCATTTGAATCATATTTATAAACATAGGACATAACTTCTCTACAAGGTAATGTTCTGTCAATAGGAGTTTTTGTTATGTTACACATTTGGAATGTTTTTGGATTATAAAACGGTATATTTGCCATTGGATTCGAATCTACATTACATATTTTTATTCTCAGTGTTACATCTTCATCACTATCATTCGAATTTTTTCTATCTACTATTTTGTAAGCATCTCTTTGGTTAAATTTTCTTACTAAATTTTTTTTTCCATTCTGAAGAACATAGTGATCGGTATATTTGGAAAATCCTTTAACATCATGATTAGTCAATATTTCACATATTTCAGAGTACATTTTTGGAGTTTTTGTCATTATATTTCGATATGATAAATCAAATTTAACAATTCGTGATTGATTCAATATTCTATGTAAACGATATCTGACAAATATTACATTGAGTAATTCATCTTGAATTGATTTGGAAAATGCCCATTGTCCGTTAATTATTCTACTATTTTTTATAATATGATCGAAATCAATACTTAGTCTTAAACCTAGAAAATACCCATCTCTAGCAATATAATCTAATTTATCTGTATCTATCCCGTGTTGAGTATTATTAACGATATTAAACTCCCATCTGTTTTCTCCTATTGGTGGATCAATGACTTTACATATGAAATCAATAGATTCTTTATCTAATTCTAAGTCTTTCGCTATTTCACGAAACATATCTATTGAACGCTGTTCATGTGTTATCCATGAATTATCTTCCGTGATATTACCATCACTTATGAGTTTTGATATAACATATTTATCAAAACCGTGACTACCTGGTCCGTGACCAATATCATGACACAGTGCACCAATACAGATTAATTCTTTAATTTTAGAATCTACATTCAAATGATCTAATAATTTTGAAGTAATTGCATAAGTACCAATCATATGAACTTTTCGACTGTGTGTAGCGCTTGGATAAATTCGATATGCTATTCCGGTCTGGTATATATAATGAGTTCGATCAAAATATGGATGGTCTATAATCTTTAATGCAATATCTGATAAGTGTATATCACCATGAATTGGTTCATGAATTATTGACATTATTGTATTGTTATTATATCCACGACTAACTAAATCATTTTTTCACAAGTTAACTTAAGTAAAAAATATAAGTTGGTATGTTATGTATGACAAACATATTTCGAAAATTAAATCTTTACAGTTTGGATTACTGAGTCCTGAAGAAATTCGAAATGAATCTGTTACAGAAATAACAAAACATCAAAGTTTTAGAGCAGATGGTACATCTATACCCGGTGGTTTATTTGATTCCAGAATGAGTCCATCAGAAAAAGATGAAAGATGCGAAACAGATAATTTACCATATGATATAACTCCAGGCTATTTTGGAAAAATAGAGTTAAATCTTCCTATATTTCACCATTTCCATATTAATACTATTCAACAGGTTTTATCGGTTATTTGTATAGAATGTGGTAATTTAGTTAATCCACCCTTCAATAATACTAAAAATTTTTCGGGTTATGATTTATTATCTTTCAGTAAAAATAATCATCCTTCTGAGGTAAAATTACTTAATCTTCCTAAAAAACAACGATTATTAGCTTTGAAAAAGATAAAATCGGATAATCGAATATGTCCTGTATGTAGTTGTAAACAACCAAAAAAATATACAACCAATTTGAGAGGAGTTGATACTATAGACGCTGTGTATAGTACAACAGATGATATAGAAAACAAAAGTATTTTTCCAGAATATGTTTATCGTTTGTTTCAGAAAATAAATGATAAAACGTGCGAACTCATGGGATTTAATCCAGAATTCTCTCATCCATCTTCATTAATATTACATACAATTCCTGTTTGCCCACCACTTGTTAGACCTTCCGTAAAGCAAGGTAATGGCAATATGGCAAGAGATCATATTACCATAAGATATGAAGAAGTTATGAAATCGAATCTAACTATTAGAGGATATTTAAATAAAGATCAACATAAGGAACGTGAAAAATTTAGAGAATATCTTGCTCATGATGTTGCAACATTAATTGATAACGATCCAGGAGGAGGCTTCTCATCAATGCCACGGGGAAGTACACTACCACATCAGACATTTGGACAAAGATTAAGAGGTAAAGTTCCTAAAGCCGGACGTATTCGTGGTAATCTATTATCAAGAAGAGTTGAAATGTCCGGTAGAAGTGTGATTACACCCGACCCAATGATTGAACTGGATGAAATTGGTGTTCCTAAAAAAATTGCCAAAAAAATAACATATCCCGTTAAAGTAACTGAGGAAAATAGGTATTTTCTCGAAAAATGTATTGAAAATGGACCCAATGTTTATCCCGGTGCGGTTGGTCTAATACGTAAACTTACTACAAATGTTATAAAGCCCCGGAAAGGATTACTTCTTCAAAGAGGTGATATTGTTATGAGACATATTATTAATGGAGATTATGTGCTAATGAATCGATTACCTACTTTACATAAAAAGGGATTTATGGGACACAAAGTTAGAGTTATGGAAGGATATAGTTTTCGACTAAATGTTAATTCCACAGAACCATATAATGCTGATTTTGATGGTGATGAAATGAATTTACACTGTCCACAGAATATTACAACTATTTCAGAAACAATAGAACTTGCTGGACTTAAAAACCAATGTATGAGTTCTGCTTCAAATAGTCCCTCTATAGCATTTGTACAAGATAATGTATTATCTGCCCATATGATGACTCAAAATAAACATCCCTTTTCCAATAGAGAATTGATGAATATTCTTGCAAGAGGTGCACCTCATTATTATGGTAATATCAATAAGAAGAAATATAGTGGGAAAGAAATATTTAATTTCTATACACCAGATTATAGTGACTCAGTTAATAAAACCTTAAATAAAAAAGATTTAATACAAATTGTTTCAAGATGTTATCATGAACTTGGCAATAATAAGTGCTTTGAAATGACTGGTATGTTACAAAAACTATTGAATGAGTACTTCTTACATCATTCGTTTAGTATTGGTCCTAAAGATTTAAAAAGAGGCACTGATGTTCATAAAAAAATTGATGAAATTGTTGATAAAATGATTATGAATATCACTAAAAGAATTGAGAACATTCATAATTCTGTAGGACCTTGTGACAAAATATCATTTGAAAATTTTGTCAATAGTGAAATTGGAAAAGCTACATTAAAAAGTGAAAACCTTTTATCTAAAGATGAACAAAGTCGCTTTAAACCAATGATTGAATGTGGTTCAAAAGGTAAAAAGAAGAATATAACTCAAATGAAGGGTTTTCTTGGTCAACAGATTGTTAACGGTAAAAGAACTAATACGGGATATACCCATCGTACTTTACCACATTTTCATAAATATTGCGAAGATATTCGCACAAGAGGCTTTATAAGAAATTCATTATCAAAAGGATTACACCCATTTGAGTTTTTCTTTCATGCTGGTGGCGGTAGAGAAGGTTTAATTGAACAAGCTCTTGGAACAGGTGATTCCGGATATATTCAAAGACAAATGGTTAAAACTTTAGAAGATATGGTTGTTAAATGGAGTAATACGGTTAATGATGCGCAGAATAATATTGTACAATTCTTATTTGGAGAGGATGGAGCAATGGGAGAAAGCATTGAAGAACAAGATCTTATTCAGATTTTCAACTCTCTGAGTGATTTAGAACTGGAATATAGTCTTACAAAAAATGAAGAACATCTAAATGCGTGTATAAACTCTCAAATATTAAAAACTATCCCTCAGGATAAGGTACTTTTTGAGAAATATTTTAATGATTTTATTGAAATCAGAAACGATTTCATTGATACATTATGTAATCAACAAATACATTCACAAGAAGATCTAATCACCACTTGTAATCATTCTGTTAACATATCACAAAAAGTCAAATTTATTATCAATAAATTTTCATTGTCAAATAGTATTAAAACTGATTTAGATCCAACTACTATTCTTAAAACATATTCAGATTTATTTGATAGATGCTCTCTACACAAATATTATTCTGGATGTACCCTCTTTAAATTACTTATATACACTCATGCGAGTCCCAAACAATTAATATGTCAATACCGTTTTACACGAGAAGCATTCAAAGAATTTGTTCTAAATATTGAAAAAAATTATAAATACTCAAGAATCGAGCCAGGAGAAGCTGTTGGCATTATTGCCGCACAATCTATAGGAGAGCCTTGTACACAATTAACATTAAATAGTTTCCATTTTGCTGGAGCTGGTAGAAGTCAAGGCGTTCCCCGTCTAAAGGAGCTTATGTATCTCGAATCAAGTGCAACTGGAAGAAAACTTTCCATTTCTTCAATATATCTCAATAGACCCCATTCTATAATAGAAACAGATACTATCAAAATATTAAAAGAAATAGAATGTATCAGATTTAAAGATGTTTTAAAGAGTTATACTTTTCACTTTGATAGTCCCCATTATCCCTGGCAGAATGAAACATTACAAAGATATCATTATTTAGAAGAACAAGCCGGAGTTAATGATTCTGTAATGTATCAATGGATATTAAGATTCTTTATTAATGAAGATAAAGCATCTCTTATTGATGTATGGAGAACTATCAATGAACAAGAATGGGTGAATAATCCAATAATTGATCCAGAAACAAAATCAATATTTTTCAGAATTGATGTATATAGTGTTACAAAAACAGATAACAATATGAAAATTGTTCCGGTTGCTAAAAAGGGTGAAGCTCAAAAAGATTTTGAAGTATCACTCATTGACGATATTGTTGAATATGGAATAGAACCTCTTATCATTCAAGGTATTAGTGGAATTACAAATGGATCTTATAATCTTATTACCTCTTACAGAAGAGATCCGGATATAGGAGAAGTTCATGAGCAAAAATCTTATATGATTAGTGCTTCTGGTTCTGAACTTCAAGAAATCTTAAGTAATCCTGCAGTTGATACTACAAGAACATGCTCTAATAATGTTATTGATATGTATGAAACATTTGGAATAGAAACTGCCCGATTAGTATTAATAGAAGAACTCTCACTTGTTTTAAAAGATGTTGCTCATCTTGATAAAAGACACATTTCCTTATTAGTCGATAGAATGGTTGCAACCGGTAAACTATTGTCAGTTAATATGCTTGGTATGGATGGTTATCAAAATGGACCTCTAACCAAAGCTTCTTTCGAACGAATTAGCAAAGAATTATTAACTGCAGGTGTTAATGGAGATATTGAAAATGTTACTGGATTAGCAAGCAATATCATCGTAGGACAAGCACCACCTTGTGGAACAGGAATTGTTAATGTATCTATTGATGAAGATATGTATAATAATGTCAAATTTGATAAAGTAGAAAAAACAAAAGATTCAAAACTATCAACCAAACCTAAAAATATGAAAATACATACTCTTATAGACTTCAGTATCGATTAATAAGAAAGTATGCTACAAAAAACCAAACTGACTTCATAAAACATATCTGATGATGATACGCATTTGATGTCATTTGGATATCAGATATGTTATATAATGGACCGGACGATGGATACCAAGTCGCATATCCGTGATATACATTATGTTCATGTTGTCGAACATCATCGTCGTGAAAATGATCACTTCTCATCTCATCATCATCGTCTCGGATCATTTTTACTTTAACTTATAATACTGTATTCCTCTTATTCATCATTTTTTCAATTTACTGGCTATAAATTGATTCCCCCCTTTCTCTTTTCTCAAACATCTCCTTCGTCCACGCTGTTGAAAATGGGGTCCTTTCATCCATCATATTGTTGAATGTATAGTAAATAAATCGAGAATTATGTCTACATGGGCACCTACAGCCTATATGTATCATGCCAATCGTTTCTATATTCGGAATATATTTAAACGATTTATCATACAAACTCGTTGGTCTCAATTTTTGATGTCTTTCACAGCATTTACATTTACTATAGTTCCTTATGAAAATCTCCGGATCATTAATATATTTTCTTACAATTTCTTCCATATCCCAGTTACCACCATAGTCTATTTGATTATCAAAAATATTCAATAAATATTTATATCTGCTTAGAGAACCGTTTATTGGTATTTGTCTTAATGATTTATAGCTTTCTATCCTTTTTAAACATCTTTTAAATAATGGTCTATGTTCGGGATTAAACTCAAATATTATATTTAAAACTTCTGTAGGAATAATATGCATATATTACTCAACATACTTTAAAATTAAACATAAACGAGAACATCCCATTAATAGTTCTTTTATTATCAGAAATATTTTGTCCAAACAATCCACCCATATTATATCTCATTCTAACATCAACCGGTATCTCTATTATATCTCCTTTTGTAAATACACCCTTTTCCCCGTCAGTTGTAAGAATATTTGAATACGCTTCTTCATCTTCATCCCAAAGTATACGATAATATTTTGTAAGTTCAGATACTATATTCGCATTTTCAGCCTTAAAATATGAACTTGGTGATTGAACAATACTTCGCATTAAAGATTTTGTAGTTATGTATCCATTATATGGCTCGTTACCATCTACCCCAGAATCATCTTTTGTTCTTTCTGCCGGAACTATGCTTGTAGAAAGTATCATTTCTCCAAACAAACCTTTCAGTAAAGTCTCCATTGTATGTGCCTTTCCATTTAACCAAGCATACTTTTTCGCTCTTTTGCTATTAGGAACAATACGAATTTTTTTTTGTGGATCAATCTTAAATATTATAGTTGATGCACCTTTTGACACGGGAGTGCTTCCTTCCCAATCAACTGAAAATTCATTCGGATAAAATTCGAAATTCTTACTACTCCCTTCTTCACTATATATTAGAAAATCAATCGGAGATTTCACGGTAGTTCCTTTAGCTCTTTGATCTAGATCAACTGTATATTGTAAAGTATACATTGATGTCCTTATTACTGGTATCCTTTCTATTAATTCCATTGTTTTTAACACATTATTCCCATCTTCTATTTTTTTTATAGACAACCATAAATTTTCTACCATCTTTTCACTATTCGCAATAATTCCATATAAATTCTCTACCCTTTTTATATATCTTTCTGAGAAAGATTTATCTATAAAGTTGATGACTGAGCATACCGGGGCTGCACAGTTCACGCAGTACATCGGATGCATCGTCCTGGAACCGCACGCATAACAGAACTCATTATATTCATATATAAATCTTCCAACTAAACCAGCTATTTCTCTCTTATTTCCAACATATGAGCTTATATATATAATCATAACTTCTATATAACTATTGATTCTATTTCGATTATTGCTGTCCCAGACTATACCTAAATTATCCAGTATCTTTTTTCTAATTGATTCATAACTAATATTTGAATTCTCATTACAAAATTCCGAAATTATAGTACTAATTGGATCAAGTTTTATAGATTCATTAGGAAGTATAATACAACTAAGGTAATTTTTTATTGATGATAATGAAGTTATATATAACTTATCTTTCTCATACTGTTTCATAAGTTTAAAAGAAAACTTACCATCATTTGATGTTTTCGATTCTGAAATAGAATTCGTTTTATCTTCTAATCTGAATAGTTTTATATCATATGTACCTGGTTTATACACTTCACCATCTAAATATTTAATATTATTAACAGATTTAATAGTCCATCCAATTAGGAATGCAATTGTATTGTTTCTACTAATCGTAAAGTCACTTATATCATACTCATAACTAAACCATATTACATCATCTGATATAAGTTTACTCATATTATTGGTAGACAACTGTGTTGCCTCTGCAATTCTATTGTTTTCATTTAAAATATCCATTGTTCTTTTAATCACTACATTCTGAAGATCATTTAGAATACTTATCTTTAAATCTTTAATATATCCATTCTGAACAAGAATCTCTGGTTTATTGTAAAAATCATATGTATTTTTTACATTATATGCATTGTAGATAAGTGATTGAAATATCGCTGCCTTTGTAACTTTTACAATCTCCTCTGGCTTCTCATAATAAGCATTTGTTACTATTGGATCATAATATAAATCCTCAAAATCAAGCATAAGACTGCTATTTGATCTTTTGCTTATAAAATCCATTGGATTGTTACCCCATTTTAAATCTTCTACTCTTTTTGTAGAATCATCTAATATATTTATTTCTCCTCCACAAATTCCAAACGCGTATATCTTTTTACCATTACACAGTTTATCTTTATGTAGACTAATTCCTTCTGGATATAAATAATGCCTTGTTGTCATTACAATTATATAAATATAAATTGAAAGACTTAAATTTTAACAATCGTTTCTATTCTATATTAAAATCTATTAGAATAACATGAAGATACTATTTTTAACCGCTATAGTACTAATCTTAATTTTCATAATTTATAGTTTATACACAAATGAATCATTCACGAATGAGCAACCATATCTGAAAAAAACCCACATACTATCATATTTTGAAATAAATCCATTGATATGTTATGTATCTAATTCAGAAAAAGACATAGATGTTACATTTTTTGAAAATATTATAGGTAAACAATTCCCATATTCTATTACTACCGATTCAGATATGAGATTCAAAGCAGACTTGGCTATTTTACCAGAAACCATTTTATTAAACCATAAAGATTCAAAAGGCAATTATCCATATGATTTCCTTTCTCATATAACTGACATGTCTTTCTCTTTGATACAATTAGATAGTAAAGAAGATGATTTTGATCCAATTATGTCATTCTACAATTTAAACAATCGCCATATATATCTAAAAAAGGGCGGATATGTACAAGAACTTTTTGAGAAGATGATATCATATCTTTATTCGGATGACAAGCCAAAAATCACTTATTATACCGATGATCTTCAAGCTCAAAAAGACCTATTAGATCGAAAATGTGATGCAATTGGAACTCTTATGTCACATCCAAATGTATTGATTTTTAAAATGTCGTATGATATTCGTATTAATATAGTCCCATGGGATTTAGACGAACGTCTTATAGATGTTTTAGCTTACAATTTTAAAGGTCTGAAAAAAACTAAAATATCTCTTAAAAATTATAGATATAGTGACTTCAATACTGAACTCACCTCATATGGATACACTAAATCTTTATTTATTAACAAAAATCTTCCTGACAAAGCCGTTAATCATATTACTGATACCGTATTTCAGAAAAATGGTGTTATTCGTTCCATTTCTATAGGTGGTTCATTATATATACCTTTTCATAATGGAACTAAACAATGGTTACAAAATAAAGGACTTATTTCTATCAGAAATAATCCTGAACATCCAAGTTGTATGTTATTAGCTGGTAAAACACCCTGCTCTGGTAAAAATGCTGATTTTGCAAAATTAGTATATGAAAGAGAATTCTGGGGAAGTCAAACACCAAATGATTCATCCGCATATGTATTTCTCAAAAATTCATACAAAAATAAGGATGATCCTGAATATGGTAAAGTATATCAGACAGTTATTGATAATAGCTACATGTGTATCGAAGATTTAAAAAAGAGAACTGAAAAGGATTGTGTCAAAATGGGACTTACATGGGATAAACCTTGTTTAAGAAATGAGGATTGTCCATTTTACAAAAAAAACATGAATTATCCCAATAATTTTGGAAAATGTATAAATGGATTTTGTGACATGCCACTTGGCGTAATACGCAAAGGTTTTACACAATTTGATCCTAATTTTAAACCAATTTGTCATAACTGTCCTTCAGAAGACCCACATTGTTGTCATCAGAAAAAAAATATAATCAGTCCAGATTATGCTTTCAAAAATGATCGTGTAAAAAGATTAGAAAACATACATGAATTACAATTGAGAGGTATTACAGTCTAGTTATTCCCATCAACCAACATTTTATCTAACATATCTGTTATATTATCACGAGTTAATCCCATTGAAACACCCCTTTCTATTAACTGTTCTCTTATTGAATTCGGTTCTGCCACCTTCTCCCTCTTTTCAGAATCTGGAAATAAACGTTTTATCTTTTCATCTTCTGAATTTATATTGTTTTTTCCTCGAATAATATCGCCTATTATTAATAAATCTTTTTTTGCTAACTCATTCTCCTCATTTGATAAACTTCTCCGCTTATTACAATCTGTATCCATTATACGTCTCTTTATCATTTATCTCTTATCTCTTCTTACCACCTCGAGTCAACTTTTTTTTCTTTGACACACTGCGTTTCTTTAAACTTTTCTTTAACACTTTTTTCTTCCTTCCTCCTACTTTTCTTCCTCCTACTTTTCTTCCTCCTACTTTTCTTCCACCTCTTACAAGTCCAAAACTTGAAGGGGAAGGTGGATCATGTGGTGATGGTGTATCTCTTGATGGAGGATCATCCGGGCTGAAAATCAACTTTAATTTCGCTAAACCATTTTCACTTTTAAGATATTTTAAAATCTCTCTCTTTAATTCATCTGGTATATCTAAATTTTGAGTAAGACGTATTTTTTGTTCAATGGTTTTATCCGCATCTATAATTCTTCTTATTTCCCGATTAAATCTTATCGGTTTTTTTGGCGCAGGCGGTGGTTGGTTACTCCTTATCGGTGGTGGGGGAGTTGTCAATAAATCCATATTCATAGAATCAATTGAATTACTTGGTGTTTGTCTTGGTGTTTGTATTGGTGTTTGTAACGGTGTTGGTGTTCTTAAACTTGAATCACTCATTTATTATAACACATTATAAAAATATTTTTATATAATATGAATTACTACATTTCACTTCTTATTGAAGCAACTGTCGTAGGTATATGTCTCATTATTGTTGGCTCTATTATCGCATTTCTTGTTAGACGCTGGTATCCTAAACCCCTATTACCAAAATCATGCGCATCTTACAATAAATACTATGTTATGGAATTTACTTTATTTTTAACAGGATTCTTATTTCATTTAATATTCGAAGCTTCTGGAGTTAATAAGTGGTATCTTACCAATAGCGCCGCCGCCAGTTATTCGTCCTAATATGTATTAAATCATACTTACACATATTATAGTATAATATGCCAAAGGACTGGGATCCTCATTATGAAGATGAACAAGATTGGGAACCAGTTGTATTTAAAAAAGACAATACTCAATCTTCTGTCGATTCTCAAAAAGAAAGCCCTATTCATTCTAAAATTTGTCTCGCAAGATCCAGAGCAGGATATACTGCTCATGAACTTGCACAAAAATTACATATGAGAATAAAGGATTACCAACGAATCGAAAACGGAGAACAATTACCTACCATCGATTTATTAGGAAAACTTCGAAAGATAATCAATCTTCAATAGGACAAATCTTATCGTATTTCTGACTTAATATCTTCTTTCTCTCCATAAAATCTATAATACGATTTAAAGATGACGTTCTTCTACGAGCCAGATGTGGTAAACTTCTATTATCCGGTATCGGATTTAATAAACACTTTATATATAACCATTCACGATTAGTCTTCTTATAATAACTTTCTAGAACATCATTACATGTATTTGCTAGTTCTAAACCAGAAGTTTTTTTATAACAACCACATAACCATTCTGAAATAAATCTATTATTCCCAATTATTAATTCCAAAAATAGACAACCTAAACTCCAATAATCCCCATATTTTCTACTATAATCTACATGACTTGACATTTCTGGACTATAAAATCCCGGACTCCCAACTGACCCCCTTCCTATATCACCATCCATAACTGCTAAACCAAAATCACATAGTTTAAAAGTATCATTTAATGTATTATTGCTAAAAACAATCACATTTTCTGGTTTTATATCTCGATGATATATACCTATATGATGTATATATTCAACTGCTTTGCATAAATCTTTTACTATTTTATCTAATCTATCAGCCGAATATTCAAGTCCTTCTAAAAAATGATATAAATCATTTACTCCTCTTTCTAATACTAAATTATATGTTAGTTCTGTTTGAAAAACATACTTCATAGCAATAATTGAAGAACATGATATCTTTTCCAAACAACTTATTTCATTAAAATAATATCCAATCTTTTTTGAATTAAGTATTGATTTTACTACCCTTTTAATCACATACTCATCTCCTATTTCACTTGATACAATCACGTCTGAACAAGAACCCCACCCTATTACTTTATAATCGTTTATACACTTTCTGAATTTTATTCTTCTTATATTTCTATGGATTGTAGAATCCACGTGCCCGCTCACGCAATTCCCACTACCCGCGTGAGCGAGCACGTCCTGCATATTATTAATGCTTTTTTAATCTTAACTCATAATATTGTTGAACTTTTGGATTATTAATATAAGTATTTGAATCAAATACTTATATTAATAATGGAAATTGCTATAACAGATGACGACATTGAAGTTATGGCGATGAATGCTGCAGCAGAACATCCTTATGCTAATAGATCCACTTTAACTATACAAGCGGACGCTTACTCCTATTATCCCTATACATTTCAAATAGTAGTACCTAATGTGAATATTCCAACAAATCAAATAATCGCCCAATATCATTACAAATTTATGGAATCTTATCAAAGATTTATACAGGTTCAGAATACAAACTATAAAATCGAATATATTAGAGAGTTAGAACTTTCTTTAAATCAGTTAGACGAAATTTATTATAGACATAGATATCCATTAGGATGGATTTATTGGAGTTATAGATATAATAGTGGCAGGGGATTGATAAAAGAAATAAGAAATAGAATTGAAAAACATAAAAGATTGTACTTTCTTCAAACCCGCAAAACAAAAGCAGTATTAGGAAAATTCTATGATAGTCTTTCTCCACAAATGATACATAAAATATTAACATGGTTAAAAAAGGATAATCCAACTAAATTTGGTAAAATTAAAAGAGGACCTAAAGAAGATATATTATATTCTCTTCACGAGCTTGATATCAAAATAAATGCTAACTTTTGTTGTAAATTCATAGACCAAGTAAATCCTGTACCATTTCTTAAAGAATTTGGTGTAGAATTATATAAAAATGGCAAAAGACAAAAAAATACTGTATTGAGAGAAATTTTAAAGAAAAAATTCTATAATAGAGAAAGAAATTATTTAAGATGCGCTCACATTACTCCTGAATTAAGAGGACTTCCCGAAAATGTTGAAAACAATATTATATCCTTTTTAACAACATAATTGTATGTCGAAAAAAACATTCATTTAGTTAATGGGATGCCCAACGTGGACTATAAGTAGTATTAAATGGATGGAATATTTCGCTGATTTACTTTTTTATTGGACCGGTATAGGAATTTTAGTTATAATCCTAGTCAGATGGAATATGTTAATGGTTATGCCTGCGCCAGCGGTAATCGCCGGCGCTTTAGCACTTTCAATCCTTTTAAAAATATTAGTTTCATTAACAATTCTATGTGGATTACATGATACTTGGGGATTATTTACAAGCATGTTTATATATGCTCTCATATTCCTAGGACTCGCAGCGGTAGTTCTAAAAATGAAAGCCCCGATTATAATGGAATACGCATCGCCAGCCGGATTAAAAAAAATACAACCAATGCTTGAAAAATTATCTGC
>CETI01163960.1_pt1 | contig 16172 bp, 18 predicted proteins | sample 361441 | NCBI WGS metagenome assembly CETI01 (sample SAMEA2622478, study PRJEB7988) | marine metagenome | biome: marine biome (ENVO:00000447); feature: deep chlorophyll maximum layer (ENVO:xxxxxxxx); material: "saline water (ENVO:00002010), including plankton (ENVO:xxxxxxxx)" | depth 90 m | reverse complement strand
GAAATTTTGAATGTCTGAGAATGCCCAGATTGAATCGGTTCTTCGAAAAAAAATGGATAACGGTAATAAAGCACTGGTCGTTTATATAACAGGTGGGTTAGGAGATGATTGGATTCAAACAATGCATTCTGTTATTGACGCTGGTGCAGACGTGGTAGAAATCGGGATTCCTTTTTCCGATCCTGTTATGGATGGTCCCATCATCCAAATGGCTAATGAGTCTTCAATGAAATCTGGCAGTACACCTGTAAGCATTCTTAGTGACTTAAGAGGAGAAAATCCTGCAGCTCCGTTAGCCGCAATGACTTATTACAATCTTGCTTACAGGATGGGGCATGAAAGATTCGCTTCCGGTCTTTCTTCCGCTGGAATATCCGGTTGTATACTTCCGGATTTACCTCTGGAAGAGTTAGACGCTTGGTCGGATTCGGCACTTAAGTCAAAGATTGAAACAATTTTGTTAGCCGCCCCTACAACACCTGATGCGAGACTTGCCGAAATATGCGAACGAAGTTATGGATTCGTGTATGCGGTAGGACTGCTTGGAGTGACCGGAGTTCGTTCTGAACTCGCTGACAGTGCAATTAAGATTGCATCTCGCTTAAAAAAAGTAACTTCGAAACCCGTTTTAGTTGGAGTAGGGATTGGTAATCCTGAACAAGCCGTCAAAGCTTCAGAAGTTAGTGATGGTGTCATTGTAGGATCAGCTGTTGTCCAAGAAATGCTCGATGGTTCTTCCCCAGAAAAGGTGGGAGAATTAGTTTCAACCTTTAGAAATGCATTGGATAAGAACTGCTAAAAATCAAGACTTTTCTAATTTGATCGAAAAAACACTAAAAAAAGCATAAATTAAGGCTTTTTTTTAAAAAAACCCCTTTAAAACAGGCTTAAATGCTTGACTTTACCTCCGAAAACGTGTCGCGTGGCGGTGTACCCAATTTGGGTACACAAATAACAAGGGAGACGGTGGATGAACAAGAGTGATTTGATCGCAGCAATGGCTGAAAAAGCCGGAGTTTCGAACAAAGATGCTGGGGCTTGCCTGGATGCTATGTTTGATGTAGTGGCAGATGCAGTTGCTGCTGGCAATGAGAAGGTCACAGTACCTGGCTGGATTTCATTTGAGCAGACAATTCGTAAGGCTAGACAAGGTAGAAATCCTCAAACCGGAGAAGCTATTAGTATTCCGGCTACAAAGGCAGTTAAGGTTTCTGCAGGGTCTAAGCTAAAGGCAGCCGCTAAGAGTGGTGGGCCTCCAATGGGAATGTAGATGTAAATTTTACATTTTTAAATTATTTCAAGGGTCTGCTGGTTTTACCGGCAGACCTTTTGAATTTGGAGGTTGTTATGAATTTGCCAAAACCTGAAGAGATAATTCCACATAGAGACCCTTTTTTGTTCTTGACTGAAGTAACAAAATTGGAAGTCCCTAAATTTGCCCAAGGATATTGGCAATTAACGGAATCAGAAGATTTTTTTTCTGGTCACTTCCCGGACTTTCCAACGTTGCCAGGTGTTTTAATGTGTGAATCGATAGCTCAATTGGGAGCGTACACGTTGCTTTCTGATTCAAATTTTGAAGGTCTATTACCTTTGTTTGGAGGTGTCGATAATGTCAGGTTCAGACGTCGCGTGTCTCCCGGTGAGCGATTAGACCTTTCAGTGGAACTTTCGAGGATCTCAGCGCGTGGCGGTAAAGGCAACGGTAAAGCTTACGTGAATGGGGAACTGGCTTGTAATTGTGATTTGATGTTTGTTTTCACTCAGCTTGATTGACTTAAGCGGGCCCAATAACCAGACAGCCGTTATGTCCACCAAACCCGAAAGAATTTGAAATAGCAGGGGATGGGGTCCAAGGAATAGGCTGACCATGTACAAGATTTATTTCTGGCATTTCCGGATCAGGATTAGTAAATCCAGCAGTTGGCGGTATGAGTGATTTCTGCATAGCAGCAATCACTGCCACAGCTTCAATAGCGCCTGCCGCGCCGAGCGTATGGCCAGTAATTCCTTTAGTGGAGGAAACTAATGGTCCATTATCACCGAAAACTGAATTTATTGCTTGAGCCTCACCCATATCATTCAACGGTGTTGAGGTGCCGTGGGCATTTATGTACGCAATCGACTTAGGTTCCAAACCGGAATCATCTAGAGCTAGCTCTATACACTTTTTAGCGCCCGAACCTCCTGGGGCTGGAGCTGTAATGTGGTGTGCATCAGCATTGCTAGCGCCGCCTAGTATTTCAGCGTAGATTTTTGCTCCTCTTGCTTCAGCCACTTGCTTTTCCTCGAGAATAAGTATGCCTGCACCTTCACCCATAACGAATCCATCGCGATCTCGGTCAAAAGGTCTAGATATCCCTTCTGAAGAAAATGCGGTCATATTCGTAAAACCTGCAATCGAACTGGCGGTAAAGGCCGCCTCTGTTCCACCAGCAATTACAACATCACATCTATCGGAAGTAATTAGACGAGATGCATTAATTATCGCGTGTGTTCCTGCAGCGCATGCTGTGCAAGTATTTTCAGCGGGGCCTTGAAACCCGTATTTCATAGAAACTGCTGCTGTGGCAGCATTAGGCATCATCATAGGAACAAGAAAGGGAGAAACGCGTCGTGACCCTTTCTCTAGCAGAATACCGATTTGTTCTTCGAGAGTTTCTATACCACCTATACCAGTCCCTATGAAAACGCCTGAACGATCTGACTTAGCGGTAAGTTCACCAGTCTGCTCCATAGCCATATGTGCAGCTGCTATAGCAAATTGAGTGCAACGATCAGATCGGCGAGCCTCTTTTGCATTCTCGAAATAGATAGTTGGATCGAAATTTTCAACACGCCTATCGCCTGAAGGCGGGTTACTGCAAAGACCCTCCCAGAAGGATTCGATTCCTATGCCACAAGATGAGACGACGCCTAATCCCGTAACTACGACCTTTCGGTTAGTCATTACAGTTTGCTTGTAATTAACTCAAAAGCCGATTGGATCGTTTCGATGCCCTCTAATTCTTCTTCTTCTACAGTCACACTAAACTCTTCTTCAAGCGCCATAACTAATTCGACTAAGTCAAGACTGTCGGCATCAAGGTCATCGGCAAAATTTGCCTCAGGTGTCACCTGTGCTTCTTCAACTGATAACACTTCAACAGCACATTTCTGAAATCTAGCGAAATTGTCGTCACTCATCTGAACTCCTTATTTTCAACTGCCAACACAACAATAGAGGGTTACTTAACTTCTACCAAGCTTATTAAGCAAGGTTTATCCCATGTAAAGGCCGCCATCAACTGGGATGACGCTGCCTGTGATATATGAAGCATGTTCAGAGGATAAAAATGCGATAATTTCAGCAATTTCTTCCGGCTCTCCTAACCTGCCAAGTGGGATCGATTCGATGTATTGGGTTATTTGATCATCAGATAATTTTTCTAGCATGTCTGTTTTGATAGCTCCAGGCGCAACAACGTTCACCGTGATATTACGTGATGCATATTCCTTAGCTAGGGAACGACTGAGTCCTACTAAAGCTGATTTGGATGCAGCATAACTACTTTGACCGATTTGGCCTGTTCGACCCGACAGGGAAGAAATAAAAATTATTCGTCCCCATTTGTTTCTCATCATCCCTCTCAACGCATTCTTTGCTGTCCTGAATGAACCGGTTAAATTTGTGTCCAAAACTTCAGAAAAGTCAACATCGCTTGTTCTAGCTGTAAGTGCGTCACGAGTTATGCCAGCATTTGCAATCAGAATTTCCACTGTGCCTAGAGTTTCTTCAACTTCTTTATAGATTCTGTCTATGTCCTCTTGCTTGGTGACATCGCATAAAAAAGAGTGAATTCCTAGCTCTTCCATTCCAGTAGGTGGAGTCTCGCGATAGGTGATTGCAACTTTGTTGCCTTTTGAGGCAAATACTTTTGCAGTTGCAAGACCAATACCTCTATTCCCACCGGTTATAAGGACTACACGTTCCATATGTTCCCTTTGTTTTAGTTGAAGAAAGACTAGTTTATGAATGCCTATTGATCATGTTACACGTAGCCAAGCAATAGGTTGACTGGCTGTTAATCGTTCATCAGGTAAAGCGATCCAGCCCATGAGCTCACCTGAGAAGGGAGAGTGAATCTCAGTATTTCCGACGTTTCCAAGTAGTTCACCGTTAGAAACCTTCTGACCAATTTCTAAATTCGAAACAGGCTTAAAAAGTCCAGCAGAAGGGCTAACCACGAGTCTGTCCGTTGAGAAGAGGTGCTCACCTTCGTGGCCAACTCCAGATTCATTCTGAGTAGGTGAAGTAGGGGCGATTAAATCAAGTAACTGATCCAAGTCGCTTGGTTCGTTGATACTTAAACGTTTTGTATTCGGGTCGGCTCGTTTTGTTAGACCGGTAAGTACTTTTCCTGGTCCTATCTCGATAAATGTAGAGAAGTTCATCGTTAAAAGTGTTGTTAATGTTTGCGTCCATCTCACGGGACTGCACAGCTGAGCTGATAGAAGTGCTCTCCACGTTTCTGGGTTTTCATGAGCCACTCCGTCGACATTGGCTACCACGATTCCAGAGGGAGGTCTTATATCAGTTTTTTCTATCGCTTCAGATAGTTTAACTCGTGCTGAATTCATTAAGGGAGTATGAAATGCTCCGGATACCGATAGTTGGGTAACTTTTTTTGCTCCCATTTTTTTTGATAGTTCACTTGCTTTTTCTATCGCTGAATTGGAACCAGCTATAACGAGTTGACCGGGAGAGTTATAGTTAGCCACCCAAACTTCATCATCAACTTCAGCACATACATCTTCAACGTCACTGTCCTTGAGGCCAAGGACAGCGGCCATGGTTCCAGGGTTTTCTTCAATAGCATTTTTCATCGCATTTCCTCTGATGTTTACAAGTCGTGCTGCATCAAAGAAATCAAGAGCGCCTGACGCGGTGAGAGCACTATATTCGCCGAGACTGTGCCCTGCATGTCCTGTCGAGTCGAGACCGAGCCGTTCAACAGCGTCGAGGATAAGCATGCTTAATACGAATGTAGAAAGTTGGGCGTTTTGTGTTTCGCGTAATAGCTCATCATCCGCATTAATAAGTAAGTCGGCCAAGTCTACATTTGTGGCGTCTGATGCTTCCTCTATTAGTTCCCATGAAGGGTGATCCAACCAACTGGATCCCATACCAGAAAATTGTGAGCCCTGACCTGGATATGTAAAGACGATCATTTCAACTCCTCTTGTACAGGATATTTTGCCTTATAAGTGGGAAAAGCGGGTAAAAACATTAAAAAACCTGAAAAGAAGAGTTCTCTACTTATTGCTAAGCCTGCAATTCTGCTAATAATTACTGAAAATGTTAAATACTTATTTTTAAGTGCTCTAGTTGTAGTTTTCACAAGAGTGTAAAAATGAAATGCTTATTAGATGGTTTAAGTATTTTTCTCTCCTAGCTTAAGATAACGATGAAAAGTAATTTGATTTATAACGAAGAACTACTTGCGGGTAAAACTGCTCTTGTAACCGGTGGTGCTAGCGGACTTGGTCGCTCTATTGCGGTTGGCCTGAGTCAAGTAGGAGCAAACGTAATTATTGTTTCCCGACAAGAAGAAGTGTTGGCCAAAGCAGCGAAAGAGATTTCCGACGAAACCGATCGCGAAGTCACTTATGACGTCGTTGATATTCGTGATATCGAGTCAGTTGCTCAATTATCGCAAAGGCATGAAAACATAGACATTCTTGTGAATAACGCTGGCGGACAGTTTCCTCAAAAAGCTAGAGATTTTACTCCCAATGGTTGGCGTAGCGTGATAGATCTCAACTTGAACGGGACTTGGAACATGACACAAGCATTTGGTAACAAAATGCTTGAAGGGGTTGGGGGATCAATATGTCAAATAATTGCAACTGTCGGGCGCGGTATTCCTGGAATCGCGCACAGTGCAAGTGCGCGGGCGGGTGTATTGGAACTAAGTAGGACATTGGCATTCGAGTGGGGTCCAAAAGTGAGAGTTAATTGCGTAGCACCAGGTCAATTTAGAACAGAAGCTTTCGACTCCACTTATGAAGATGGAGTGGGGGATGGGTTTGTGGAGCAACCATTGCCTAATATTGGAGATGTTAGAGACATAGCAAACGGAGTAATTTTTCTGGTATCCCCTGGTGCACGTTTCATAACAGGAGAGGTTTTATATGTTGATGGAGGTTTAATACTCCAGGGTCCCATGTCAGCACTGCCTGCCGACGGGTATCCGGAAAGAGAATGAGTTATGGACTTCAGGATTTTTATAGAACCTCAGCAGGGAACCACCTATGATCGAATCCTTGCGTTGGCTACACATGCAGAAAGTCTTGGGTTTAATGGATTTTTCACTTCCGATCACTATCTGAAAATGGGTGCGTCTGATGGATTGCCAGGTCCGACAGATGCTTGGACAACATTGGCTGGGCTAGCTCGCGATACAAGTAATATCCGCTTAGGTACTTTGGTATCTCCAGTTACTTTTCGACACCTTGGCTCATTAGCTATTAGTGTTGCTCAGATCGACCAAATGAGTGAAGGTAGGGTTGAACTGGGTTTAGGGGCAGGTTGGTATGAAGAGGAACATAAAGCACAAGGACTACCTTTTCCAGATATTGCTACTCGTTTCGATCTGCTTGAAGAATCACTCGAAGTATTGAATGCTATTTGGAATTTAGAAAAAGGGGAATTTTTCAATTATCAAGGTAAAAGAGTTCAGTTTGAGAATTCAATGGGGCTACCTAAACCTAAACAGGAACCTGGCCCGCCAATCATAATGGGAGGAATAGGCCAGAGAAGAACTCCTAATCTGGTCGCGAAATATGCATCTGAGTACAACACTCCCTTTGTGTCACCGGATACTTTTGCCTCTCTCGTAGGTGTTGTTAAAGATAAGTGCGTGGAATTAGGCAGGAACCCCAAGGATCTGATTTATTCATGTGCGCAGGTATTTTGTTGTGGGGATGAAGAAACGATTTTTTCGAAACGCGCTCTTACTATTGGAAGAGAAGTTGGAGAACTGCGCGTGAATGGATTAGCAGGAACTCCAGACGAAGTAATAAGACGCGCAGAAGAGTTCAAACAAAATGGGTGTGATCGTTTGTATTTACAAATACTTGATGACTGTGATCTTGAACATTTAGATCTTGCTGCGGAAATTTTTCTAAATTAGACGGTTGTCTATATGTAAAACTTTAAGTTGTTAAGCCATTTATTTGTAAACGACGAAGAAAGAATTGAACAGATGGTCCGACAGAAATCAGAAACCACACTGTTCCCCAACCGATAGTTCCACCTAGAAGTAAACCGACAATCACGCATGAACCCTCTATGACAGTTCTAGCTTTCCAAATCGCTACACCTCGACGATTAAAAGCTGTCATCAGGCCATCTCGAGGTCCGGGGCCTAGATTTGTTCCGATGTAGAATCCAGAACCTAGCGCGACAATAATTGGACCAAAAAGGGTAGCTGTGACTCTTGGAAATAGACCTGTAATCTCACCAAAGATTGACAGAGTAATGTCGACAACTAAGCCAATTACTAAAACATTTGCGACTGTGCCTATCCCCATTGGTTCCTTTAAAAGAAAAAGGAAAAAGAGGATAATTATTCCGATACAGATGATCGTTGTTCCGATGCTTAAAGGGGTTCGTCTGGAAATTCCCTGATGAAAAACTTCCCATGGGGAAACACCAAAATTTCCGACGACCACCAGAGCTAGGCCGAATCCAAAAAGTATTAATCCGAAAATAAGCCGCGTGAAAAGAAAGAGTGAGGGTTTCGGAAATGACATGAATCAATGGTATTGAAAATATCTTCTCTTCACGATTAGAAGTCCTGGGAGTTATTTGTCTCAGCGTTTGTAATTCATTACTGTTCTTTTATGGCCCCTGATGAAAGATGGCGTAATCCTTTTCTAGCTCATAGTGAATACGCAATTGCACACGGGTTTTGTGATCAACGAGACAGCACAGATCTTTCTGGTCCGCTACCTGACATTGAAGACAAAAATAAAATTCTTGATGAAAATGATTGTCAGTATAAGTGGCTTGGGCCAGGCCACTTTGGTGGGCTTATTTCTGGATTGTATCCAGATGGAAAACGAACAATCTGGAGTAATGGGCGTGAACAAATAGTAAAACTTGACTATGAGACACTTGAAGTATTGAACACCTTTGACCTTTCACACGAACGACCTGACGAATTATTTAGTACTCAATCCGAGTGGGAGAGTGGTGTTGCTGACTTAGATAATTTTTCTGACGAAGAGCAACTAATTCATAGCGCTATTGGATTAGCTGCTCGTTTTATGACAGGACTAGACGGCGTTTATTCCTTGTTGGACATCGATCATGTGATGTATTTAGGCCGAAAAGAAGGAGTAGTTGCATATTCCGAGAGTGATCCCAGTGACCGTCATTCAGATTTAATCGAGAAAGCTCGCTGGAATAAGCCAAAAGAAATAGAAGGTTCTTTTGTGGGTATAAACATGACGCCTGATGGGCGTCTCGTATTGTCTACGGATCATGGTTGGTTGATTAGTTTGTCCAGAGACTTCACGGATTATGTCGCTGTACAAATTCCCGGCGCTGAAGGTAAGGCCGCTGAACATTGCAAATTGATGGAAACGAAGCGAGGTAATACAGGGTATGGGTGGGTACGAACGAGTATGTGTTGCGATGAAGAAGGTGGTATTTACCTTAATTCCTTAGATCACTTACATCGGGTTGTATGGAATGGTAAAAATTTCTCTTTTCTAGATGAGGATGGGGCTTGGAGTTCTGAGTACAGAAATGGAAGTGGTAACGGCTCAGGTACAACTCCGTCTCTCATGGGAGATGATCCAAGTGAAGACCGTTTTGTTGTAATAGGAGACGGAGATGATGTTGTTAATATCACGCTTTTTTGGCGAGATTTAATACCTGAAGATTGGGAATGTTTGCCAAATGCGCCTTCGCTAAGGATTGCAGGTTTAGGACCGGCAAATATGGGTGACACAAATAGAGATAGTATTCAAACTGAACAATCAATTACCGTGGCAGGGTACGGGGCGATGACTGTAAATAATGAACCGAAATTTCGCCCTTCTTGGTTACCGGAACGTGCAAGCAGATTATTGTCATTTTTCTTGGGTCACTATCCTTCATTTACACCCTATGGGCTTCATAAATATGAATGGAACCCTGAAAATACTGAATTTACCGAAGCATGGGTAAATAAAGAAGTTAGCTCACCTAATTCTGTGCCTCAGGTCAGTATCGGAAGCAATGTTGTATACACATGCGGAACGCGTCGGGGTAAATGGACCATAGAGGTGCTGGATTGGACTACGGGAGAAAGTCTCGGGCATTGGATAACTGGTGACAGTAGGTTTAACACTCTTGGATCTGGAGTTCAGCTTGATAATGATGGTCGACTAGTTTTTGGTTCAATTTTTGGAAAGTCTCGGATTTTAAGATTACCGTTCAAGAACATGCACTCATGATGAGCGAGTAAAAGTTGAGCCGTTACAATGAGTTCGCTACATAAATAGAACTGAGTAGACCTGAAGCGGTTGGCTTCCTGTTGACTTTAGGTTCTTGCCCTGGTGGCGGAATTGGCAGACGCGAAGGATTCAAAATCCTTTGGCCGTAAGGTCGTGTGGGTTCAAGTCCCACCCAGGGTACTTCTCTTATTAATCATGGGTGCCGAAAACCTTCCCTCCGTATTCGTATATGAATTTTTCAAGTTCCTCAGGATAGTAGCCTTCGCAGGAAAGTTTCCATGTCCATGCAGTTGCTACGAGAAATGATTCCAATGTTTGGTTCGGCGCAACTAATACACTCTCATTGGCAAATGGTGAGAGTTGTTTTCGATTGAAGTTTTTAAGGTTCGGATTGTATTGAACTATCACTCCACCGGATTCAAGAAAAGCAACTTGTTCTAGATTGCTAAGTGTGTAATCATAATTTCCACCTTTAGGTGGAATAGGGTAGTGAGGCCCCGAAGTGGGCGGATTTGTTTGCCAAGTTGTTTCTGTGTTTCCCAACAAGTGAAGACTTGATGCGGGGTCTAATGCTTCCTGACGAGGTGTGTCGCAACCTGTCTTAACAGAGCATGATATTTGCAGAAAGGAAATGCTACAGATTGCTAAAATTGAACAAATTTTTCTCACATTTCAATATTGCCTTGGATAAGCGGTATTTCCTAGATAAATAGAATGAGATTGTTCCCTTAGAATAATGTCATGTTTGGAAAGTCTATAGAAAAACGATTATTGGGAGTTTCGCTTCGTATCAACAAAGAAAAAGAAGATCTCCTTGTTGCAGAAGAACAATTGATTGCTCTTTTAAATGATGCAGATGAAGCACGCATAAGATCTTTAGTTTCTGAAACACCGCTTTCTGATCATGATCGCAGGGATACTGCAAGACAAGCTGAAAATATGGAAAGTTATTGTCAGGGAAAACGAAATGAAATTTCCAGATTAGAAGATATGCAAGATCAATTGCTTGACAAATTGAAATTAGAGAATAAGTGATGGAAAAAATTCGAGTAGTTATAGCGGAAGATGAAGCAATAATTCGTTTAGATTTGCGCGAAACTTTAGAAAATGCAGGCTACGAAGTGGTCGCTGATACAGGAAGAGGCGATGAGGCAGCGAAACTTGTCAGCGAACATAAACCAGAAGTCGTAATATTGGATATAAAAATGCCGGGTATGGATGGAATCCAAGTAGCAAGAGAAATCGCAGCAACAGAAGATACGGCTGTTGTTATACTCACTGCGTTTAGCCAACGCGAATTGATCGACGAAGCAGTAGATGCTGGAGCATTGGCGTATCTTGTGAAGCCTTACCAACAGAGTGATTTGGTTCCTGCTATTGAAATAGCGCGTCGACGGTATCAAGAAATGCGTGAACTAACCGATCAGGCCAAAACACTTGAAGATCGCCTCAAGGCAAGAAAAGTAATTGAAAAAGCTAAAGGTCTACTAATAGATGGTGCTTCATTAAATGAGGATGAAGCGTTTAGATTCATTCAGACAAGGGCAATGTCTGATAGGAAAACAATGCTTGAGGTGGCAGAAAAAATAATTTCAGAAGGTCTTCGACCTTAATATTAAGCATTTTCATTTCATTAGGACTAGTGTCAAAACGTGTCTGATTTAATGATCATTGACGGAAACTCACTGACTTACAGGGCTTTTTTCGCATTACCTCCCGACATGGTTACGAGTAAAGGGCAGACGACAAATGCCGTATACGGCTTTGCCTCAATGCTCGTAAATTTGGTTAAGAATCAAGAACCAAACAAAATAGTTGTTGCTTTCGATAGGCCTGAAAAGACTTTTCGACATAAAAAACACGTTAGTTACAAAGCAAACCGTGATAAACAGCCGGATATTTTGTATGAACAAATTCCATTGGTGAAGGAAATGGTTTCATTGCTTGGATACACGGTCATTGACGTAAAAGGTTTCGAAGCTGACGACATAATAGCGACTTTAGCTACGATGGGCCGCGACGCCGGTGAAGACGTTGTAGTGGTAACAGGAGATAGGGACGTTTTTCAATTGGTTGAGGATCCCTATATAAAAGTTCTTTACAACAAAAAGGGTGTTTCTGATTATGCCCTCTACGACGAAAAGGGAATCCTTGAAAGGACGGGAGTAACTCCTGAAAACTATGTAAATTATGCTGCACTACGCGGCGATGCATCTGACAATCTGCCTGGGGTTCCTGGAGTTGGAGAGAAAACTGCAGCCAAACTTATAAATGCTTATGGAAACCTAGAAGGAATTTTTTCTGCAACATCAGAACAAACTCCAAAATTGAAACAAAATCTTGAAGAAAATGAAGATTTAGCACACCTTAACGCAGAGCTAATGACACTCGTTCGTGATGTTCCATTAGACATTAAATTTAAAGAACTTGAAAACAGTGAAATAAATGAGTCAGAAATAAATGATTTTTTAGACACCCTCGAACTAAACACATTAAAAAAACGATTATCAGATGCCATTGGATTCGAAGTGAATGAAAAAGATGAAAAAGAAGCTTCAAAAGACTCTTCGATAGATCTTGAGTATGAATCATGCTCAGACGAGGAAACGGCACTTAAAAAAATTGAATTACTTTCCAAGAGCAAGATTGTTGCGCTAGCTGAATCGGCCGATCGAGAAGAAAATTTGACGGGTCTAGCATTGGGAGATAATACAAGCTGCTATTGGTTGACCACCAAAGCATTACAAAGTATGAAAGTAGTTGCCGAATTGAACAAACTACTTTCCTCTAAAGGGCCTGGAGTAACTGTTCACAACGGCAAGAAAAGTTACAGACTCTTGTCGCAAAATGGAATACTTCTAGAAAATATCAATCTGGATATCACTCTTGCCCAGCATCTTCTTGAAGGATCTGATTCTTCAGAACCTCTTTCTGAGATTCTTACGAAACACACCAACATGTTTTTCCCATCTGAAATTGAAAAAGAAGGACAACTTAATTTCGACTCGGAAGATGATCATTTGAATGAGGCGATTGTTAATGCCAAAGCGGTCGCGAAGTTAGAGGCGCCATTGAATTCTGCCCTTAACGCTCAAGGTCTGTTTGAACTGAATCGAGATGTGGAGATCCCATTGGTTCGTGTCCTTGCAGAAATGGAGACTCGAGGAATAGGGGTTGACGTAGTCGAATTAAAGAGACTAAGAGATGAATTCACTAGCCAGTGTGATGGCTTAAGAAAAGAAATCCACGATCTGGCTGGCGGAGAATTCAACGTTAATTCAACAAAACAACTAAGAGAAATCCTTTTTGAAAAATTGGCTTTGACACCAGGAAAGAAGACAAAAACCGGCTATTCAACCGATGCGGCGACTTTAGAGAAACTAAAAGATTCTCACCCAATTATCGAAAAGTTGCTTTCATACCGAGAAGTTGAAAAACTTAGATCAACATATGGAGAAGGCTTACTTTCCTGCGTAGACGAGGATAATCGGATACGCGCTACATTTCACCAAACTGTTACTAGAACTGGACGTTTAAGTTCCGACGCTCCGAATTTGCACAACATTCCCGTACGAACTGAAGCCGGCAAGGCCTTCCGAAAAGCTTTCATACCTGCTAAAAAACATTCCCTGCTAGTAGCTGATTACAATCAAATCGAACTTCGATGTATAGCTCATTTAGCTGATGTGACAGAACTCAAATCAGCATTTAATGCTGGAGAAGACATTCATACGGCTGTTGCATCTAGGACATGGGGAATCAAGCCTGAGGAAATCGACTACACCCTTAGAAATCGTGCGAAAATGGTTTCTTACGGACTCATTTACGGAATGGAAGCCTATGGTCTAGCGCAGCGACTTGACGTCCCAGTAGATGAAGCATCCGAAATACTTAAAGCTTTCTTTGATGCTTTTCCAGGCGTTAAATCCTACATGCAGGAATCAATAGAGATCGCAAGAAAAAAGGGTTACACAGAAACTCTTTTAGGTAGACGCCGTAAAATTCCTGAATTGCTTTCGAATAATTTCAATGTAAGGCAATCCGGAGAAAGACAAGCAATGAACGCACCTATTCAAGGATTAGCCGCTGACGTTTTCAAGATCGCCTTAGTGGCAATTGATCAAGAGCTCCGCAAAAAATCATATAAATCGGCGTTGGTCTTGCAAGTTCACGACGAAGTAATTCTTGAAGTTGCTACCGGTGAGATGGAAGATGTAAAAGCGTTGGTCCAAAAAAATATGGAAAACGCATACGAACTATCTGTCGAACTAAAAGTTGATATAGAAACTGGAAAAAGTTGGGCAGAAGCTAAGGGCTGAAATTGAATAATGAAGAAAAGCACTCACACTGGTTCGAGCCAATTGCTGATCATCTAGGCGCTGCATACTTACGATATTCATTTACTTATGGAACAGAAAATGAAGTTGCGCGTCTATACGAAATTCTTGAGCTTAACCCGGGAGACAGATTGTTAGACGTGGGGTGTGGGCCAGGTAGACACTCACATCTGTTAGCGGAAAAAGGAATCGACGTATTGGGAGTCGACATTTCAAAGGAATTTATAAAAATTGCAACTGGCGAAAAAAGCAAAGCCAACTTTCTTCGCCAAGATGTCCGTGAAATGAATTTCGAAAACGAATTTGATGCTGTTATATCAATGTGTCAAGGAGGTTTTGGTTTACTTTTTGATCCAACGTCAACAGTTGAAAACCCAGATATCGACTTTAAAGCCATTGAAAATATGGCTCGTGCACTAAAGCCTGGAGGAAAATTAGCTTTATCCGCTTTTTCTTCATATTTCCAAGTTAAGTACCTAAGTAACACTGATCAATTTAATGCATCGAACGGAGTGAACAGAGAAGAGACAGAAGTTGTTAATCCTGATGGCGAAAAAAAAGAAGCAGTCACATGGACAACTTGTTTTACGCCAAGAGAATTAAGATTAATGACACAAAAAGCCGGATTAGTAGTGAAAAATATTTGGTCAGTTACTCCGAACGAGTATGAGTTATTACCTTGCAATATAGAAAATCCGGAATTTTTATTGCTCGCAGAGAAAGCAAGTTGATTTAATCGGTGACGATGCCATGGGTCTCCGATAGGCTTTATCCGTCTTGAAAAAGAAAGGGAAACTCCCTTACGTATCCGCTAAAAATGAGAACAACGTGTCCGATCCGATTTCCACAATCCCACTAATTGAATCCCAGCCTATGGGATCTTTCGATAACGAAGGTGAATATAAACCTCGTGAAATAACTGCAAATGACCTAGGAGAGCTTTCTTTAGAAGATGCCTACACAGCCACAATGGTTGATATTGAAAATGGCCAAATGGTTGAAGGAACTGTCGTACGGATCGACAAAGATGAAGTTTTATTAGATATCGGTTACAAATCTGAAGGGGTTATACCACAGAAAGAGCTTTCAATACGAAATAATCTCCATGCAAACGAAGTTGTGGAAATGGGAGAAAAAATAGAAGCATTGGTCCTTCAGCGAGAAGATGCAGAAGGACGCTTACTTCTATCTCGAAAGCGTGCCTTGTATGAAAAAGCATGGGGTGACATAGAAGCTGTAAAAGAAGCTGATGGAATGGTTTCTGGAACAGTTATTGAAGTAGTTAAAGGTGGTTTAATTGTTGATATAGGACTTAGAGGTTTTCTTCCAGCCTCCTTAGTTGATCTTCGACGTGTCAGAGATCTTCAACCCCTAATCGGAACGACTGTAGATACAAAGATCATTGAACTGGACAGAAACAGAAATAACGTTGTTCTCTCGAGAAGGGCTTGGCTTGAAGAAAGTCAAAAAGACGAAAGAGAAGACTTTTTGACGAATCTGAAATCAGGTGAGGTTAGATCAGGCGTGGTCTCAAGTGTGGTCAATTTTGGAGCGTTTGTTGATCTTGGTGGAATGGATGGATTAATACACGTATCAGAGTTGTCGTGGAAGCATGTTGATCATCCAGGCTCTGTCGTTTCAGTAGGTGACGAGATCGAGGTCCAAGTTTTGGATATCGACATGAGCCGTGAACGAATCAGCCTTTCTTTAAAGGCAACTCAGAAAGATCCATGGCAAGAATTTGCTGACAGTCACCAAGTTGGCGAGTTGGTTTACGGCCGAGTTACAAAACTTATCCAATTTGGCTCTTTCGTTCAGGTTGGGGAAGGAATTGAAGGTTTAGTCCACATTTCTGAAATGTCAGCACATCATGTTGAACTGCCTGAACAAGTAGTTACCCCTGGAGAAGAACTGTGGGTAAAAATTATTGATCTTGATTTAGAAAGAAGAAGAATAAGTCTTTCTATCAAGCAAGCAGCCGAGGGCGGTGAAGTGGCAGCTGAATACCAGGAACACTTTGGCGCACACAACTACGATGATGATGGCAACTACATAGGAATTGAATCTTCAGAAGGGCAAGAAGCTTGGGCAGAATATTACAACGAACATGACCCAACGGAACCAGCTGTATCAGAAACAGAAGATTTTGAAAAAGAAGAAACTGATAATGCTGTTACCGATGAAGATCAAGCTGAAGACTCCGGAAATGAAGAAAAAACAGACGATGAGTCGACTAGCGATGAAGTTATTGCTCAAGATGAGTCCGAAGAAAAAACCACAGAATCTCAGTAACCCCAGCATTTCAGGCAGGTTAACAATTGCTTGAAATAGGACTAACTGGTGGAA
>CETI01094610.1_pt1 | contig 16210 bp, 18 predicted proteins | sample 361441 | NCBI WGS metagenome assembly CETI01 (sample SAMEA2622478, study PRJEB7988) | marine metagenome | biome: marine biome (ENVO:00000447); feature: deep chlorophyll maximum layer (ENVO:xxxxxxxx); material: "saline water (ENVO:00002010), including plankton (ENVO:xxxxxxxx)" | depth 90 m | reverse complement strand
CGAATATTTAGGTGAAGATCATGTAGGTTTTGGGTCAGATTTTGATGGAGCTATGATGCCTAAAGATTTAAATAGTGTTCTAGGAATGTCAAAATTAACCCAATTACTTATAAATCAAGGCTTTGATAAAAATCTTATGAATAAGGTATTTCATCAAAACTGGATTGATTTGATAAAGCGTATTTTAAATTAATAATAAAAATCATAAAAGGATAACAGGAAACTTTTGTCTTTAAAATTTTATGTTATAATTTTCTTATGGGACTTCACTTTGACTATAAATCTAAAGCAGGTGAGCGTGCTATGGAAAAAGAGCGTAAAAGACAAGAAAAGCTTGCAGCAAAAAAAGCCAAACGAGAGGCGAAACGCGAAGAAGAAGAGCTAGCAGAGTTAGAGCGCTTAACTAATCCTAATGCATCTCCAGAAGATAATCAGGAAAAATAAAGCTCTGGTTATCTTAAATTACATTAGTTTTTTCGATCAGTAGTATCGACATAAGTATTATTTTAACTTGTATTTCTTTTGCTCATCTGACATCGAGTCTACTTGCTTTTGATACCATTTTTTAAAGTTTTCTGATGTATCTTTGTACAACATTACTTTTTTTCTGATCAAAAATACTCCAATATCGTGATCAGGGACGCCTATGAAAGTTTGCCTTTCGGTATGCATTACCTTAGTTTTAGGATCTAAAGGCTCTTGCTCTGATAGAAAATAGCCATAGTGCTCACCCCAAACATATCGAATGATGGGATTTGTTGCTTCCACCATCATTTGAACATATTTATCCTCATTTTTTAAAAAAGTATCCATTCCTGGAACTGGCTGGTGAACTGCTGCAAAAGAAAGCCCTATTTTTTCTTTTGGAATCCAAACTGATGGGAAAGATACATGAAGAGCAATTAATTTATTACTTCTATGAAATACAGCCAAATCCTCTTGCAGACTATAACCAAGCTCTATAAAATTTTTAAAATTAAAATTTTTTCGGGGATATTCATTAGATAATATTATATTAAACTTATCACAAATAGCCTTATTGTGTTTTTCAGAGAACAAGTCATCAAAATAAATATTATCTTTAGATTTTTTTTTGAGATTTAAATATCGATCTTCTTGATCATCAAACTCAATAATGGGTAAATTTTCAATTTTTTTGATTCCAGGAGCTACTGTGTATATAGGCCCGTAAGATTTCCAATCAATCATTTGGTTAATAATATTATCACACCAATTAAAGTTATAGCCAATATAATTAATTTCTTAAATAGAATTTCAGGTATTCTTTTATGAACCAAATATCCTAGCCAAACACTAACCATTACCAAAATAGCAATTGGATAGTATGTGTATATAATATCACTATAACTTTCACCAAGGATGATTAGAAAAACAGCTCTAGATAAATTAATTAAAAAAAAATAACCAGCCATAGTTGAACGAAGTTCCTGTTTTGAGGAAAAACGATCTTTGTACCCCATTAATACAAAAGGACCTCCTATTGTATAAATTCCTTGAATAAGGCCACCTAATATGACGAGACCCTTTTTTAAAAAATTAGGAATATTACGATTTGGGAAAAATAAATTGTAGCAGCCATATATTATTAAAATAATCGCAAATAATTTAATTAATAAGTCTGAATTAAGATAAGTAATAAGATAAGTTCCCAGTAGCGCACCTGGAATTGTATGAATCAAAATGCTAATCAGGTGCTTCCAAGATAAATGCTTGTAAGACTGAATTAATACAGCTAAACCCGAAGAAATAGCTACAAATAAAGCTAATTTTAATAAAGAATTAAAATCATAAAATAAGCCACTAATTCCTAAAAAAATTATTGTTCCACCAAAGCCAAAAATACTCTCTATTGCATAAGCAAAACTTGCTACCATGGCTATAACTGAAAAGTTAATCATCAATAAATTATTTACTTAATGTAAAGATTTTTATGTTAAAAGTAATCAATGTATTTCAAATCAATTTTATCTTTTCTTTTAATATTCATTTTGAAATTTAACTCTACCTTTGCTTTTACCCAGGATATATCTCTAACAATATTAGTCCGATCCTCTTTAGATATGGAATATGTTTTAGCAAAAAGTATTTGTAAACTCTTAGATAGGGAATTAAGAAGATCACATAATTTTGGAGGATCCAACACCTTAGAATGTAATATTCGTTTTGATGATAGTATTGATGAAATAATTACAAAAATTGAGCAAAATCAATTTCAGTACGCTGTTATAAAAAGTGATGATTTATTAGATAGACCTTCTAACCTTGCTATTCGATCTGTTTTACACTTTCCTGCAGACAAAAATTATGTTTTTATTTCAAATCAAAATGTTGATCCAGAAATAATAAAACAAATCAACTACGGTATACTAAGACATTTATTGGAATTCCAACATCTTCATTCTCAATTTAAAAATTTTACAGAGGATAGTCTTATAGTTAAGCAGGAAATACCAATGCATATGGGAACATTAAGATTTAGTGATGAATGGAGTATCAAAAAAAATAATGGTTTTATAGAGGTAGAGTGATTTTTACAAATCCATCTGTCACTACATAAACGAAAATAATCGCAAAAAAAATTCCACCTATAATTACTCTCATATCTTAAATTTACTAAATAGATTTTAGTAGTAAAGAATATAAACTGTGAAAAATTGTCATGAATGAATTTATCTTTGGTTTTACTACTGGTTTGAGCTTTATCCTTGCTATAGGTGCCCAAAATCTCTTTGTATTAGAGCAAGGAATAAAAAAAAACCACATTTTCTTGGTAACTACAATATGTGCTGTTAGTGATTTTTTATTAATTTTTCTGGGTATTTTTATCTTTTATTCTGTAAAAAATTTCTTATCAGAAAGCCTTAATCTAATCCTTAATATTTTACTCATTATTTTTTTAATTTATTTTATTTGGGGTAAGATCAAGTCTTTTCAAATACCATTACAAGTTTTAAATTTTAAACCAGCAACTAAAATTCAAATTATTACTTTAACTTTAGGTTTTACTTTTTTAAATCCTCATGTTTATTCTGATACGGTTTTTATTCTAGGCAACTTATCTAAATCATATAGTTTAATCGAACAAAAAATATACTTTGGATTGGGCGCTAGTTTTGCATCTTTTCTTTTTTTTTATTTCATAGGTTATGGCGCCTATTTTTTGAGGTCATATTTTTTGAATAAAAAAATCTGGAACTTATTAAATTTCATCATAATTTGTTATTTAATTGGATTGGTAACATTTCTTTTTTATAATGAGATACTCAAAAGCCTTTAATTTCAAGTAGCTATATGAAAGATGCATATTGATTGTGCAAACATAGCAATTCTTTTACTTAAAAGAACATATAGAGTTTTAATTATAAAGAAGAGTGGTATATGAATATTTCTGACCTCCTAGTTAGAGTTTCTCAGCTAAACCTTCCTAAGTTTTAACTAATTGCCCTTCTTTTAGTTTATGATGAATAGCTTTTCAACTATATATCCTGCACTATTATTTCCAGCTATACCATTGATGATGATATCTTTTGGTAATAGGTATACCTCATTAGCAGCTTTAATTAGAAAGATACATGATTTAATAGTTGTAAATCATCTCTCAAAAAAAAATGCTAAACATTATCTTGACCAAATTAAAATTTTGAATAGAAGACTTAGTCTCGTTCGAGCAAGTCAAACACTTTCTGGTGTTAGTTTTATATTAAATTTACTTAGTATTTTTAGTAGTTATATCAAAGAGAATGATATTGCTCTTAACCTTTTTGGATTAGGTGTTATGGTTTTTGCTATTGCTATTTTAACTTTTATATATGAAATTCAGCTCTCAACTAGGGCTTTGAGTAAACACTTAGAAGATCTGAAAGATTTAGCATAAACACTGGTTTTAAATAACAGTTAGTTTATCTTATTAAAAATCAATAAATGATAAAAAATTTCTTTATTTTTATAGTGATATTTCTTCCAGGATGCAGTGGTAATTATAATTTTGCATGGTTTTCCATTAATCCATTTCATTCTCAAGGTTCCTCTAACATAGAGTTTTTATTAGGAGGTTTATTAACAACTATTTCAGTTTCGATAGTAAGTCTAATTTTAGCAGCCATGTTAGGTTTGATGGTAACACTTCCTACATTAAGTGCTAAAAAATCAATAAATTATATCAATATTACTTATGTGGAGATTTTTCGCTCCATCCCGGTGCTAGTTCTATTATTATGGATTTACTACGGACTACCCTCTATTTTTGGAGGAAACCTCTCATTCAATCCATTTGTTGCAGGTGTTATCACATTAGTATTACATGAGTCAGCTTTTATCTCTGAAATTTATCGGTCTGGAATTCAAGCTATTAACAAAGGACAAGTTGAGGCAGCTAAGGCTCTTGGTTTAAATAAATCTCTGGTTTTTTTTAAGATTGTACTCCCTCAAGCTATTAGAATTATAACGCCAGCCCTCCTTAATCAGGGAATTTATATTCTTAAAATGAGTTCTTTAATATCGGTCATTGGTTTAAGTGATCTAACTAGGAGAGCGAATGAGCTTATAGTCACAACTTATAGGCCTTTGGAAATATACACTTTCTTAGTTTTAGAATACCTAGTGTTAGTGTTGATAGCATCTTACTTTGTTAGAAAAATAGAAAAAAGATTTGAGATTAAATAGAAGAAGTTTTTAAACTTAAACTCTCTTTTTTGATAAGGTATCTCATATGCAAGAAAATTAAAATAGCTGCAATTATATTACTACATAAAATTGCCCACCATATTCCATTTAATCCTAACCCAAAAGTTTGAGAGAAGAGGTAAAAAGTAAAAGGGGGAATAATAGCCAGTCTTAAGAGGGTATAAAAAGCATTAATAGTTGGTTTTTTCATACCCGATAAAACAGAACCACTTTGATGGATAACTTGATAAACAAAGGTTAAAAATGCAGCCATAAATAAGTAACTACCAGCAATTTGAATTACTTGAGCATCTCTTGTAAATAAAAATGCCATTTTTTCACCTAAAGTGAAAAGGATAGCAGAGCCAAAAATCATAATAAATAAAGCAAGCTTGAGAGAGGTTGTAAAAGCTTCATATATTCTGTCAAAATTTTTAGCTCCATAATTTTGACCTGTCATACTTAACATAGCAGTATTAAGACCAATTGCGGGAAGAAGTATAATTTGCTCAATACGAAGAGCGATACCATATCCTGCACTAGCATTAGCACCATATCCTGTGACATATTTTTGAATGATGAAAAATCCTACTCCAATCAAAAGCATATTCATACTAGCGGGAAAAGATTGTTTGAATATATCTTTCAAAGTATCTATTTTTAATTTGCAATAACTAAACTTAAATTTTTTAGCAAGAGGAGACTTTAAAACATAATAACCTAAATAAATTACATTAAATATTTGGCATATAATGGTGGCGATAGCTATTCCCATGGTTCCTAGAGCTGGGAAAGGGCCTATGCCTAATGAGAGTAAAGGATTAAAAATTAAATTTATAAAGAAGCCAATTATAAGAGCATTTCTATTTTTTTTTGTATCTCCTTTTGCATATAAAAAGGAGTTAATAACATTTGCAAAAATAAAAAAAGGTGCCCCAAAAGCTAATGTATGCATATACCTTAATCCATTTTCTAAAAATAAACCACTTGCACCAAAAAAAATAAATACTGGTTCAGAGACTTTGTAAGTTATGTAGCCAATAAAAATTGAAATTATCAGGGATACTGTTAAAGACTGGATATAGGTGTAAACAGCATCCTCTTCTTTTTTTGCTCCCAATAAATTAGAAACAAGAGCTGTAGAGCCCTGTCCAAAGCCAACAGCGAATGCCAATAAAATAAAGTAAACGGGAAAAGAGATAGCCAGTCCAGCAAGTGCTTCTGTACTTATTAATCCGGCGTAGAAAGTATCTACAACATTATACATAGTATAAAAAAGCATTCCGATACCAGCAGGTACTGCCATGCTTATAAGTTGTTTTCTTATATTGCCCTGAGTTAAATCCATTGAACAAAAGAGATATATCTCTTTATTGGTGAATTGTATTTAAAAATATTTTGATTAATTAACTTGTTTTATTTTTTCTAGCGTGAATGAATGATTTAACACATAAATATGTAAAAAATAAACCTGTGATCATCATCATTAGTTTAGATAAATCAGCCCAAAAGTTATCAAATAAATCGGAATAATTTCTTATTAAATCCAACCCCCCAATAAAAATTATGAGACCAAAAGTAACAACTATATGCATAAAGAGTTTTTTTTTGGAAGAAACAATGATAGCCAGCAATGCAAAAATTATAATAAAAACACCAAGAATTGAGGGGATATACGATGTAAATGAAGCACTGCCGCTTAGGGATGAAACTATAAGGCCCCATAAGAATAGAAATGATCCGTATACAAGAGATACTCTTTCCATATTCATTCCCATAAATTTATATTCTGTAGCCATATTATTTAATTACACTAAATAATTGCTCTATTCAAATAACTTATGTAATAAAAACTAGATGAATAAAATTTTTATTTACTCTTCAATTGATGGTCAAACTTTAAAAATTTGTCAAAGACTTCACAGTAAATTCAATAATTCTCATATAAGAAATCTTGATGATGTGAGAGATGATGAATTAAAAAATTTTGATCAAATTATTATAGGTGCAGGCGTAAGATATGGTGATCATAGTAAAAAAATTTATGATTTCATAAAAAAAAATAAAGATATTTTAGTAATCAAAAAAACAGTTTTTTTCTCTGTTAATGCAACTGCCAGAAAAGAAGATAAAAATAATCCTTTAACAAATCCTTATATTAAAAAGTTTCTCAAAAAAACTAATTGGAAACCAAATAAAATAAATGTGTTCGCAGGAAAAATTAATTTTCCTAAATACAGTTTCTTGGATAAATATATGATTAAGTTAATTATGTGGATTACAAATGGACCTACAGACACTTCAAAAAGTCATGAGTTTACTAATTGGGAAAAAGTAGACGAATTTTCAAAAGAAATTGAAAACAACTAATCCCATTTTGCATTAGGAGGCATTGACATTAGTATAGCGTCAATATTCCCACCTGTCTTGAGCCCAAATAAAGTACCTCTATCATATAATAGATTAAACTCTACATACCGAGATCTTTTTTTGGAAAGAGCAGCAAGATCATCTTGATTAAATTCAAAATCTTTTTTTCTTTTAACATTATCGATTAAAAAATTAATAAAATATTGACCTGTGTCTCTTATAAAAGATAAGTCTTTCTCAAAATTAGTATTAATATAATCAAAAAAAATACCGCCAATACCTCTTGGTTCATTTCTATGTTTCAGATAAAAATATTCATTGCATTGTTTTTTGAATTGATTGTAATAATCTTTATTGTGTTGATCGCAAGTCCTCTCAAGACCCTCGTGAAAGTTATTTGTCTCAATTTTTTCTGGCACAGCAGGTGTTAAGTCGCAACCACCACCAAACCACTGCTTGCCCTTTGTTGTGATATAACGAGTATTAAAATGTGCTGCTGCAATCTTTGGATTTTTCATATGGGCAACGACAGATATTCCACTTGCCCAAAAGCTTGGATCTTCTTCAGTTCCAGGCATACTGCCTCTAAACTCTTTGCTAAATTCACCATGGACTGTAGAAATATTAACTCCAACTTTCTCAAAAATATCACCTTTCAAAATAGACATCAGGCCTCCACCGCCACCTGGTCTCTTCCATTCCTTCTCTGCAAAAGAGGAACCATCAATTTTTTGAATAGCTCCTACCATTTGATTTCGTAGTTCTCGAAACCATTTTTCTGCTTGGTTTTGCTGGTTTTTTAATTGATCACTCATACCCACCCATGTAATTCGTTCTCTAATAACGAAGTAAGTAGGAGTATATGGTCTTCTCGATCATTAAGACAGGGAATATATCCAAAATTCTTTCCACCGTTTTCCATAAAGATTTCTCTATTTTCCTCATTTAATTCTTCTATTGTTTCTAAGCAATCAGATGAAAAAGCAGGGCTGATGACATGGATGTGATCAGTTCCATTTTTAGCTAAACTTTCAATAGTTTTGTCTGTATAAGGCTGAAGCCATTCCGCTGGACCAAATCTTGATTGAAATGTTGTCATATAGCTATCTTCATTGAGATCCATGGCTTCTGCTACCAGCCTTGTTGTTTTTCTACAGAAGCAGTGATAAGGATCACCCTTATCTAAATATTTTTTTGGTATTCCATGGTAACTAAAAATTAATTTAGAAGGTTTTTTATTTTTACTCCAAAAATCTTCAATACTATTTTTTAAAGCTTGAATATATAATGGTTGATCATAGTAACTTCCAATAAACCTCAAAGAGGGAACCCATCTCCATTTTTGAAGCTCTTGAGCTACAGCATCAAAAGTTGATCCTGTCGTTGCAGCACAGTATTGAGGGTATAGAGGAAGTATTATAATTTTATCGCAATTTTGATTTCGTAAATTATTTAATCCCTTTGATATGCTCGGATTGCCATATCTCATACCTATATCAAAAACTAGATTTGAATATTTTTTTTCTAGATAACTTTTTATTAATTCTTTTTGTTTTTTTGTGTGAAGTAAAAGAGGTGAGCCTTCTTTGGTCCATACAGATTGATAATTTTTTGCAGACTTGGCTGGTCTGATATTCAAAATAATTCCATTCAAAATTAACCACCAAATTGCCCTGGGAGTTTCAATAACTCTTTCATCTGAGAGAAATTGTTTAAGATAACTTTTTAAAGATTTTTTAGTTGGCTCATCTGGAGTGCCTAAGTTGGTTATAAGGATTCCAATTTTAAGATCGGATCCGTGTATGTGGAGCTGATTACCTTTAAAATTTACCATTGATAAATATACGTTTTTTAAACTAACTTAGTTCTTATATGGTCAATGAAAAGATGAATATTGGTCTCAGGAGTAATCTTTTGAACTCCATGATCCAGGCTAGCTACCCAGCCAGCTCTCTGTTGAGGGGTAAATGACTTACAAAGACCGATGTACTCATTTAAAGCTGCCTTAAAGTCATCTCGATCAGATATTGCTAAGAGTTCATTTGAGAAATTACCTTGCAGACTCAAGTGCGTTTTAGGAAGTTCTTCAAGTAAATTATATTGAGTTCCTAAAACAGTTAGTTTTAAGGAGCTAATTTTTTTTAGTTCTTGGAATTTTTTAGAGGATATATTTCTAGTAAAATACCCTATTTTGTTTGGATATTTACTCGCTATTTTATTAATAAAAGGCAGAGCAAATTTTATAAATTCATCATCTGTTAGGTTGTTTGCTTCGGTGTCAAAAATCATTAACAAGTCAATGTCATTTTGAAATTGCACCTCAATATTTTTTTGTAAAATACTTTCTAGAACTGGAATTGATAAAGAGAATAAATCCTCACCAATAGGATTATTTCGTACAGCAAAATGATAAAGTGTAATCGGCCCTCCAACAAAACCTATTAATGATTTATCTTTAGGCAAGCTACTTCGAATTAACTGAAGAGATTGGTTTTGAAATTGAATATAACTATTAAATTCATCAATATTGTACTGGTCTAGCATTTGTTGAGAAAGATTATTTGCAAAAATAGGACCTGGACTAAAAGAAAGATTCATTCCTAAAAAATCTAAAGGAAATAAAATATCACTAAATAAAATGGCAGCATCAAAGTCAAAGTCTTGAATAGGTCCTAGGGTTACCTCGCATGCAAGCTCTGGGTTTCGACATAGCTGTTCAAATGTGTATTTGTTTTTTAAATTTTGATAATGTTTATGGTAACGACCAGCTTGGCGCATCATCCAAATAGGAGGAATGCTCTGATCTTTTTTTTGAAGTGCATTATTAAATCTCTCGTTATATATATTTGACAATATCTCTAGCTCCGTACGTGATTATAAAGTCTGCTTTTGCTCTAGAAAATACATTTAAAGACTCTTTTAAAAGTTCAGGATATTTACCAAATTTATTGACCTCTAAGAGTTGTAAACTAGCAAATTCACCACTTACTTGATATGCTCCAGTGGGCAATAATGTTTCTTCTTTTATTTCAGAAATTAAATCAATTGAAGTCATTCCAGGTTTAACCATTAAATAATTAGCTCCTTGAGCTGCATTAACAATGGAGCTATTTATAGCTTTTTTTCTATCTGTAACAGGTAATTGATAAGAAGATCGATCAAACCCTATAGGGGCGGAGTTAGCAGCCTCCCTAAAAGGCCCATAAAAATTACTTTTAAATTTAGTTGAATAACTCATAATTTGAGACTGATGAAAACCATTTTTAGTGAAAACTTTTCTAAGATACTGAGTAGTATTTTTCATCATGTCACTAGGGGCAATAATATCAGCGCCTGCCTCTAAGTAAGTATTGGCAGCTAAACCCAAAGCATAATGTGTTTGCTTCAAATCAATTTTTTTATTGTGAGAAATACCACAATGACCATCAGGAGTAATGGAGCACAGGCAAGTATCAATTATTAAGGTAATATCATTTTTAAATTTTTGTTTGATATTGTGAATTACGTCGTAGTGAAAACTGAAATCCTCTGGAAGTTTTTGCTTATTTGAGGGAACAATAAATAAAAGAAAATTACTCACCCCTTTTTTAAGATCTAACTCAATAGCTTTGTTAATTGTAGATTTTGACCAACTATAATTATTACCAAGACCTTTTATCTTTTTTTTTACTCTTAAACGTTGATCTACAAAAATAGGTTGAATTAACATATTCTTATTAAGACTTGATGATTTCTTATTTGGAAAATATATCTTCATTTCAGTTCAAACTTTTTAAAATCTTCATAGCTAAGATATACATTTAAATTCTCAATAGGAATAAATTTAGATATTTGCTGATATGTTTGTCCGGGACCACAGGAATTTCGTTTATTTAAAATATCTGGCCTTAATTGTATGGCGAGTTTAAAGGCTGAAAAACTCATCCAATAAAAGCTTTCTGCAAGGAATAAGTTATCAATAGTAAATTCATTTATAGAGGGGATAAGATTGTAGTGAGAAATTATAGGATATTTTGATCTAATAGAATTTCCCTTATATGTAAGTTTAAAAAAAAATTTTTTACCCTTGTAATGGTCTTCTATGTTTCGATAGTTCTCACCAAAACCATCAAGTGAAGAATTAATTAATATTCCTTTTTGATTAATTTTTTTCCAAGTAGAGACACCAGAAGTAGCAATGTATGATGCTTTTTTTATTGATTTTGTTTCTTTGTATTCCCCTCTAGTAAGTAAAAGATTTTTATTATCTAATTTTATGGAAAAATCTAATAATTCCCTTTTAAACATTTGATATTTTGATAGTTGAGCAGGAAATATATTATTTACTTTTTTAGAATTAATTTTTTTAAGATATTTTTTTTCTTTAAAATATTTTTTAGTATGAGTGTCTCTACCTTTTGCAAATAATACCTTTTTATCTAAAAAATTTTCAATAGTGACTCCAATATCAAGAGCGCATCCACCTCCCCATTTGGCTAAATATTTTCTTTCCATTGAACAATCCTCTAGGGAGGGAATATGGTTTATTTTTTTTAGTAATCTTTCTGTCTTGAGATCATCTTTCCTATATTCAAGAGCAATACAACCTTGAGCCGCAGCACTAGGAAATTCTGATAAGGGAAGAACAATTTTTTCGAATTTATTAAATAAAAATTTGAACTTTTTGTATTCTTTTGAGTCTACTTTTTCACCATATTTAAAAATTCGATCTATTGCTGCTTTTGCTACAAAAACACCATCATTTTTATTTGATTCTAAAATATTTTTTAAACGAGTTTGAACATTCCCCCTTATAGTGGTTGACTTGAATCTTTGATAGGGAAGAAAATTTTTTAATAATCTTAAATAATATTTTCTTCTAGGTGATGATGTTGCTATGACTAATCTATTTTTCTTCAAAGATGAATGTTTAATCAAAACTACATCTCTTGGATCTTCTCTTTCAAGGCAAATGAATGAAGTTTTATTTAAGTTCTTTACTGGTAAGTCTTTAAAGGAATGGACAACTATATTTACATTTTTAGTTATTAGTTCTTTAGTTAATGAATTTGTAAAAATTCCAAAACCATGTTTCTCCCATGCTTTAGAAGAATTATCTTTGTCTCCAATTGTGGAAGAATATTTCGTTATTATTTTACCTTTAAATCTAGTTTTAATTTTCTGAATAGCCAGATTCGTTTGAATTTTAGCTAAAAAACTTTCTCTCGATGATATTATTAATTCTTTCATTTGTTGGCCTACTAATAAGCAATAGCAAAAAAACAAGCAATTTTTAATAGGCCATTTTGTGATTTTTTATATTTAAATATTTGGCTTATTTTGAAAAAAATATGCTAGTTATATTTGAACTATATTTATTAATAATCGTAGAGTAATTCATGCATTTAAAAAATAATATTACTCTTATTTCTGGAAGTTTAAGAAAAAATTCCTTTAATACGAAGATTTTAAGAAATTTTGAAGCCGAAATTCATAAATATGGCTATAATTGTAATTTTATTAATTTGAATAATTACAACCTTCCTTTTTATAATGAAGATATAGAAAATGAGAGACTTCCTGAAAACTTGCCTATTTTGAAAAAAATTTTTCAAGACTCATCAGGTTTAGTTGTTTCAAGCCCTGAATATAATGGTGAAATATCTGCTGTATTGAAAAATACATTTGATTGGTTATCAAGAAAACTACCAGGAGAAACCTTTAAACAAAGTTTTTTAGGCCTTAAAACAATAGCTGTTACAGCTTCAACTGGAAAAAACGGTGGTTCCAGAGCTCTTGAAAGATTGAAAGTACTATTGTCAAGATTAGGAGTTGATGAAGATATTTTGAGTTATAGTTTAGGAAATACAGCTAATGAGATCTTCAATGAAAATGATGATCTTTTACTTCAAAGCCAAAAAGAAAAAATCCAACATTTGGTTGAATATTTCATAAACTCTATCAAAGTAGATCAAGAGCTGATTAATGAGCATAAGCTAAAAGTTTCTTAATAAAATATTGATCGAAATTGGAATAGATAGCTTTGCGGGTTTAAGCGAAGGCGAATCTGACGGAACTAAATCAATAAACGAGCTTATTGACAGAATACAGTTCGCAGATCAGTCTGGTCTTCACGCATTTGGAATCGGAGAGCATCATAGAAAAGAATTTCTAGACTCATCACCCTTTAATATTTTATCTGCGGCGGCTGCCAAGACCTCAAATATAAAGTTAGCAAGTGCAGTAACTGTATTAAGTGCTTCTGATCCAGTAAGGACCTTTCAAAGCCTCTCTACATTAGATTTAATATCAAATGGACGAGCTGAAATGGTAGCTGGCAGAGGTTCATTTTCTGAAGCATTCCCATTGTTTGGTCTTGATTTTAAAGATTACGATGATCTGTTTACTGAGAAGTTAGATTTGCTTTTAAATATTAGAGAAAATGAATTTGTTAATTGGTCAGGAAAATTCAGATCAGCAATAAAGAATTTACCCATATATCCTAGGCCAGTTCAAGATCCACTCCCAATTTGGTTAGGGGTAGGAGGCACGCCCCAGTCATTCGCTAGAGCGGGCACCATGGGATTGCCTTTAATGGTCGCTATTATTGGAGGTAATACTCATAGATTTAAACCTCTTGTTGATATTTATAGGCAGGCAGGAAAGGAGGCAGGTCACTCACCAGATAAATTAAAAGTTGGGTTGCATTCACTCGGATATGTTGCAAACAGCATGGAGGAAGCAATTGACTTATATTATTCAGGTTACGCAAAAATGTTTACCAAAATAGGAAAAGAAAGAGGATGGGGACCTGTAACTAGAGAACAGTTTGATCAACAAATTGGGCATTTAGGAGCTATTGTTTTAGGAGATCCTAAACAAGTTTCTGAGAAAATACTAAGACATAGTGAGGCACTTGGAGGTATTAGTCGTTTTCAATTTCAAATGGATATTGCAGATATAACACACGAAAACCTAATGAAATCAATAGAATTGATAGGTAAAAAAGTTATACCGATGATCAATAATTTGAATTTTCATTAAAACCACACTTTATGCGTCTTTATTGCAGTTTCAATTACATTCTAAAAAATTAATTTGAAGATAGTGAAAAATCATAATTGGAAAACTAGTTATACAAGTACCCTCCAATCTGAGATTGATAAAATTAAGGATGAAGGCCACTACAGAGTATTTAACAATATAGAAAGAAAAGCAGGTCAATATCCAAAAGCTACTAGACATAATAATGGTAGTTCAGAAGAAATAGATGTTTGGTGTTCAAATGACTATTTAGGAATGAGCCAGAACAGACATGTAATATCTGCAATGCAGAGTGCAGCAGAAAAATTAGGTGCTGGGAGTGGTGGGACAAGAAATATTTCAGGAACTACAAACTTTCATATTCGACTAGAAAAAGAAATTGCAAAACTTCATAAAAAAGAGAGAGCTTTAGCATTTAATTCAGGTTACAGCGCTAATGAGTCAGCTCTGAAGTCCATCATATCTGCCTTTGATAATTGTTTAGTTTTAAGTGATGAACTAAATCATGCCTCTTTGATTGAAGGAATAAGAGCAAGTAAAAAAGAAAAAGCAATTTTTAAACATAATAATGTAAAAAACCTCAAAGATATTTTGAAGGGTGTAGAATTTTCTAGACCAAAAATAATTGTACTTGAGTCAGTGTATTCTATGGAGTCAGATTTTGCACCTTTGGAAGATGTGATTGAGGTAGCCCAGGAGAACGGAGCCTTAATCTATCTCGATGAAGTTCACGCTGTTGGATTGTATGGCCCAGATGCTGCAGGAATAGCTGATGAAAAAGGTCTAGCAGAACATATAGATATTATTAATGGTACTCTTGCCAAAGCTTTTGGTCTTGCGGGTGGTTATATTGCTTCTACTGATACAATTATTGATTTTGTTAGAAGTTTTTCAAAAGGCTTTATCTTTACAACTTCAATGTGTCCAGCAGTTGCAGCAGGTAGTCTTGAAAGCATTAAACAAGTTAAAAAAAATAAAGAACTAAGAGATAGTTTTTTTGAAAATGTTAACTTTGTAAAAAGAGAACTTCGTCAATCAGGAATTCCTTTTTTAGACTCAGGTTCTCATATTATACCAGTTTTAATTGGAGACAGTAAACTTTGTAAAGAAATTAGTGATTTTTTACTCAATGAACATCAAGTCTATGTTCAACCAATTAATTATCCAACAGTCCCTAAAGGAACTGAACGTATAAGAATTACGCCAACTCCTTGCCATTCCCAAGATTCTACAGAAAAATTTGTAGAAGCACTAAAAGATGCATGGTTTAAATTTATGCCTCAATTAGCAAAATTTGAAAATCAATTTATCGACAAAACTAAAGCATTTTAAACCCTCATTTGATCTCATAAGAGATTTATTATAAAAGTTAGCTATGAGAGTGATAGCTTTTTATAGTTTCTTTGATTTAAATGACTTGGAAAAAATAAAAAACGAAATCAATAAGTTTTTCATAGATATTGAAATTAAGGGAACTGTTCTTATAGGTCCTGAGGGCCTTAATGGAACCATAGCTGTACCTAAACCTAATGAATTAAAAACTCTAAATTTTTTAGAAAAACTAGGGGTTCCAAAAAATAACATTAAAACTTCTAATTTTGACGGTAAAAGAGTTTTTAATAAATTTAAAATTAAAATTAAAAAAGAAATAGTTACGTCTGATTTTGATTTAACTATTGATGATATAAAAAGAGGACAATTTATTGAGCCTCAAAATTGGGAGAAATTTATTATTCAAGATAATGTGGTTATTATTGACACAAGAAATGATTACGAATTTAAAATTGGCCATTTTAAAAATGCAATTAATCCTGATATCAAAACATTTAAAGAATTTAAAAATTATTTAGATAACAACAAGGATAAATTTAAAGATAAAAAAGTAGCCATCTACTGTACAGGGGGAATTCGTTGTGAGAAGGCAGGTCCTTTGATGCAAAAGCATGGAATTGATGCATATCAACTTAAGGGAGGTATTTTGAAATATTTTGAAAAAACCTCAGCCTCTTCATGGAATGGAGAATGCTTTGTTTTCGATTATAGAGTTTCAGTTGATAAGAATTTAAAACCTGGAAGTAGTGTATTGTGCTATGGCTGTAACATGCCACTGACTAAAAATGAGAGACAATCACCT
>CETI01161943.1_pt1 | contig 16244 bp, 11 predicted proteins | sample 361441 | NCBI WGS metagenome assembly CETI01 (sample SAMEA2622478, study PRJEB7988) | marine metagenome | biome: marine biome (ENVO:00000447); feature: deep chlorophyll maximum layer (ENVO:xxxxxxxx); material: "saline water (ENVO:00002010), including plankton (ENVO:xxxxxxxx)" | depth 90 m | reverse complement strand
GACAGAGTATTTGTCCCCTCAGTTGAGAAAGGTGTAAATACAGCATGCTCAGATGGGATACTCGCAGGCTGCAAGGTTGTAGATGTAAAGGTTGACTTCTATGATGGGAAAATGCACCCCGTTGACTCGAAAGACATTGCCTTCCAAACAGCTGGCAAACATGCTTTCAGGGAAGCCTTTTTGAGTGCGCAACCATGCTTGCTAGAGCCCATTCTTGATATAGAGGTAAAAATACCTGAAGAATATATGGGGGATATAATGGGGGATATTTCTGGGAAACGTGGTAAAATTATGGGGATGGAATCAGACGGAACCTTCCAAATCATAAAGGCCCAGGTGCCGCAGGCTGAGTTGTATCATTATGCAACTACTGTTCGATCTTTAACAGGTGGGAGAGGGATACACTCTGAGTCATTTAGTCACTACGAAAAAATGCCAAAAGAATTTGAACAAAAAGTTGTACAACAAAGAAAACAGACCGAGGATGAGTAGACTCTGGGCACCATGGAGAATAGAATATATCCGAACAAAAAAAGATGAAGGATGTGTTTTCTGCAATAAGTCATCCTCAAATGAAGATCAGAATAATCTGGTTCTCTATAGAGGGGAGGAGTCTTTTGTTCTCATGAACCTTTATCCATATTCAAATGGACATTTAATGATATCCCCATATTCACATACATCTGATACTAATGACCTCTCTGCTTCATGTAATGAAGAAATAATGCGTCTTGCAAATGAATCAATGAAAATCTTAAAAAGTAAAATGAATGCCGAAGGATTCAATTTTGGTGCAAACCTTGGGAAAGCAGGAGGAGCGGGAATAGAAGACCACTTACACTATCATATTGTACCAAGGTGGAGTGGAGATACCAATTTCATGCCTGTTGTTGGGACAACCAAAGTAATGGTAGAGGGATTAAATGAAACTTGGGTAAGTTTGAAATCTGAATTTGATGGGATAAAGGACATTTAGCATGCTTGATTTTTCTCGTACCTGGTTACCTTTTATCTATTTATATGGTGTAGGGGGTATTGCGTTTTTGATCGGGACGATTATAATTATTAAAACTAACGCGTTAAACCTATCCTCACAAAGTCATAAGAATTGGTTTATCATACTCTTATTTGGATTCATTTACTACGCAGGTATTCATGCAACTTTTATTTTAATAGCTCTTCGAGGATGATGTGGAAATATCTGCTGGAACAGGAATTGATCGAATTGTAATACTTGTATATTTTACATTAGTGATGGGCTTTGGTGCATACTTTGGTAGATATAGTAAGAGCACATCAGATTACTTTTTTGGTGGTAGAAGATTTTCATGGTGGTTAATCACCATCTCCATAGTTGCGACAGGAATAGGATCACATAGTTTTGTAAAATATTCTACAAAAGCATACCAGTATGGATTTTCATCAACCATGACTTATATGAATGATTGGTTTTTTATGCCTCTTTTTATGTTTGGTTGGTTGCCTATCATTTACTATACAAAGGTTCGATCAATCCCAGAGTATTTTGAAAAAAGGTTCAACAAGACTGCCAGATATTTAGCAACAACAATGACACTCTTATATATGATTGGTTACATTGCCATTCAATTATTGACACTCGCAACTGCTTTGTACCGAATTTATAATATTCCACTAATGGCAACAGTTATCATCATTGCAATAGCGACCACTATCTACATGCATTTTGGTGGACAGACATCAGTCATATTTACAGATCTTTTCCAGGGGCTGATATTATTGTTTGCAGGTTTGCTCCTATTTGTTCTTGGATTACAGTATATTGGTGAGGGTCAATTTTCTACAGGTTTATCTTCTTTTTGGTCTTATCTAACTCCAGAGGAAAAGTTGCCTCTTGCGCATTTTAATTCTCCCCCTAATTTTAATTTTGTTGGGATATTTTGGCAAGATGGCATAGCTGGTTCTATAGGATTCCTCTTCTTAAATCAGGGACTCATTATGCGATTTATGGCTGCGAAGAATGTTAATGAGGGACGAAAAGCAGCAGCATTCAATGTACTTTTAATTCTTCCAATATCAGCGATAGTAGTGTCCAATGCAGGATGGATTGGAAGAGCTATTGCTAATGGAATGCCAGGAGTTCTTCCTGCAAACCTACAGCCAAATGATGTATTTGTTGCGGTAACTAATATCGTTGCTAGTCCAGGGGTATTTGGTTTTATTATTGCTGCTCTTTGTGCTGCTCTGATGTCAACCGCTGATACATTGGTTAATGCTTCATCTGCCATTGTAGTCAATGATATATATAGACCACTAATGAAAAAAGAGCAATCAGAAAAGAAACAGTTAGAGGTGGCGCGATATGCATCAATTGGTATAAAAGTCATTGGTGTCCTCTTAGTACCATTTTTTAATTCCTTTGAATCAATATACGAGGCTCATGGCTGGTTTCATTCAACATTTACTCCACCGCTAGTTGTAGCAGTTTTTTTAGGTATTTTCTGGAAACGTTTTACCACCCCAGCTGTTATTGCTACCTTTACTGTTGGTGCCTTTTTAATGATTCTCGGTCAGTTTAAACATGAACTTATTGCACCATTTTCACATGGCATTGAGCTTAGACCTGGTAAAGGATACTCTTACATTGGTGCACTGTATAATCTTTTTGTCTGTGCGAGCGTTGGCGTGATTGTAAGCTTATTGACCAAGCCTCCTTCGAAAGATAAAGTAGATGGATTAACCGTTTATGATGTTTCGAAATTGAAAGCTAGCTTCAAAGGCGGAGAGGTAAATGATGCTATAGGTGAAACAGTTATTGTTGATTGGGAGATCTCAGATATTGATAGTGATTCCATTCGATTCTCAAAAAATGATATGTTAAAAATGAAAGCAGAAGTAGGTGATCTAGTATATCTTTGTGATAATAGGAAATGGCTTGGGGGTCTAAAATCAATTCATTCAGTTTATGGTGAGCCTCATGACACTGATGGAGTTGTAATGATAACCAACAATCAACAACAAAGTGGCCTATTTGATCAGAATCGAAAATTATTTGGTGAAAAAGAAATGTAGCCTTGAGGGGAGTTCTAATTAACCATAAATTCCCCAGCTTTTTTTGTAAACTTTTCCGGAGTAGCTCAGTTGGTAGAGCAGGTGGCTGTTAACCACTTTGTCGGGGGTTCGAGTCCCTCCTCCGGAGCAGAATAGAGCCTCTTGACGGGGCTCTATTTTTTTAACACTCTAATTATTTTACTAACCCCCAATAATAGACATATCAAAAAGACCAACTTAAATACCATTTCATTGATCTGAAGAAATGTCCCAGCCAAGTTGTTTCCTTTCATAAATAATAGTGCAGCAAATGGAGGCACAATACAAAGAAAGAGATGATAAATAGAAAGAGAAAGAGCAAATCTCTTTTCTCTACCAATTAAAAATAATGTAAAGGGTAGCCAGAAATAGCCTCCAAAGGGGATGCCAAAACCCCTTGGAGAATTATGCCCAACTGGAATTATACCAATTCTTCTTGGGGAAAAGACGACTTTTGCATTCACAGCTTCTGCTTTTTCAACAATTACAGGGTAAATAAATTCAGAATTAATCTTCGCCCTAATTTGTCTTACAACAGTAAAATATAAAAGGAGGGATATGACTATCGTAAAGATAGCCTGGGCTGGAAAGGAGTCGCTCCTTGTCCAACTATTGTCCATTGATACCATAGGAATAGCACCACAGGATAAAAGAATAAGAATGGGCTGAATTCATGAAATAGATCCCAATAATGCTGGAAATATACAGTTGCTAAACTGAATGACATAATACGTACTATATTTAAGGTAAAAATTATAAAGACTCCAAAAATGATAAATTTGATTTTGTTAAAAATTTTACCACTAAATGAAATGATAAATCCGCTATACAACACCATAAGCGCAAGGGCATTACAGCCGTTCAATACTTCAACACTCCGATAGCCATCAATGTATATTAACCGTCCAAGCGAGTAAATATCCCAGCCTAATATTGATAGTAAATATTTAGCACCTGAGATAACAGTCAAGGCAAGGAAATCATCAACTCTACCATCGGGAAGTATGAAAAAATCATAGGATATTTGCCAAATAGCGTAAAAACAAAATGCTTTTAAGACAAAGCCTAAAAGTTGATTAGAAATTGCTTTATTTAGTTCGATCAAAATACTTTTTCAACGCAATAACAACACCACCAATTGCAAGAATTACTAGATGATTTATTGGTCCTTGGTTGGGCGCGTCTGGCAGAGGAGGGGGATCTTGAGCAATAATGATGTTAAACAGAAAGATTAATGAAGCAGTAATTGTAAAAAGTTTATTTTTCATAATGGCTCTATTTAATGTAGGTTATTTTTTGGTTAAATGACTTACCACTTGTTACAAGTTCAACAAGATAAACACCAGAGGGTAATAGTCCAGGATTCCAACTAATTTGATGATGCCCTGGCATCATTACATCATTATTGATTAGTGATGCTACTTGTCTTCCGGTTAGGTCAAAAATATTTAGTGAAACTTCATCCAACTCAATCATTTCAAAACTAATCATAGTGCTCGGATTAAATGGGTTTGGATATGCATTGTGCAGAGTTATTTCATCAGGAATAATTGTTTCGTCATTTTCTGATGTTGCGAAATCTGAACTAACATATAAAGAGAATTGAGCCTCATCAACAAATGGATAGGACTGCATAATCTCGTCTGGGAAAGTAAAACCTCCTTTGCTTGGAAGATTTACATTTGCAGAAGGAAATCCATACAGGTTTATGTTCTGGCCTGTGAAATTATTCACTAAGGTCAACGAAATCCCATCAGGAAGGTCCATAATATCCCAGGTTAGGTTGACTTGTCCAGACTGAGTCTCATAGCCTTCTTCATTGGGGTTCAAAAGCATTACATCCATTTCCAATACTAAATCCGTAGTCAATGCGAATGGAAGATTGTTAATAGAAAGGGATTTACTTGATTCTCTTACCATACTTGTCAAATGTTCTGCAGGAGACATAGGGATAATACGTTTTGCATCTGCTGGATCAAGATTGATTTCGCCATCCTCTGTAAATGAGAGATATACAGAGCTAGTAAATTCCCCGTTAGAAAAGGTAAATGTTGCGCTGCCAGTCGATTCATTTGTTACAGATCTGGCACCACCATTATAAACCATATGGCCTTTTTGCATACAATGTTCTGAAAAATCAAATGAGGTTCCTTCAGGTCCAGACTGTACCCAAAATCCATCAAATGGTTTAATAAGCCCTTGGTCTATATCCCCAATAACACCATTGTGTGTTCTATAGCCTGGATTTACATCATTTTTTTTGTATACAGTAGAATGAAACCTGGATCTATTATCTGTAAGTATTTGGCTTATGTTTACATGAAGTCCGTAGGGATTACCCACCAGGTTCCAGTCACTTGCATTTGAGCTAACGCTCACGCTGGATTCATTTACTGTTCCGTCAATCCCAATGGTAACAGGAAGGTCATCCTCTCCATCATAGTCAGTGTCTGCAAAAACATAGATAACAAATCCTTCTCCTGCCTCTAGGTGATCATTGTAAAGATCGGATACTGGCACCCATCCGTTGTCAAATCTCCAAACATTTGGATCTGCACCCTCGTGGTCAGAGCCTACTGATCCCTGTGTCCACAACTCTTCTAAAAGGTCACCAAAAACGGGTCCAGATATAGGGCTTGAAAGTATACGGAATCCTGATTCTCCTGAAATTTCAAGGTGTCTTACAGCAACAGATACAACATACTCTTGAGATACTATACCACCATTACCATCATTAGCGTTAAGGACTACTGAATGAAGTCCTCCGTTGTTGAGACTAGGTGTACCGATTAATGATCCATTTTCTAGATTTAACCAATCTGGCTTTACTGGCACAGATAGGCTGACCTGATCGCCATCCAAATCATTTATTGACACATAATACTCGTAAATTTCTCCCTCAACAATGTTTAATGCTGGAATACTACTGATGGTGGGTACATCATTAATTGGTAATACATTAATCGTTACAGTGCCACTTTCAGATGTCGCTTCCCCATCAGATACTGCATAAGTGAAACTGTCAGGACCATTGTAATTTTGATTTGGGGTGTAGGTTACTTCCGCGCCACCTGACCCACCGCTACCATTGATTACGCGGAAATTATCTACCGCACCATAATCGCCATTACCTGTTTGTAACCAAGCCATGCCAAATTGAGTAATATCTCCTGCTGGCAGTCCTCCTTCTGAAACTGGTGTTGTACTCCATTGGTTTCCATCTCTCCATGCATAGCCACCAGGAGATCCTGCAAGAGAGATGTACCAATTATCAGTGTCAGCATTCACACTCTCATCTACTTTCCAATCCGTAACTTGGGTTTGGTTCATATTCCCATGGTCATTAGCTCCCATACCAAATTGATCGCTAGCGTACCATGTGCCATTTACAATGGCAACAAATCTTGCGCCTAAACTTCTATTGGAAGCCCAATCAGCAGTAAAAGTAATATTGCCACGCTCATTACTCGGAATAGTACTGGTACCGGTTTTGGTTATAGCGTACTTAGAACTGGATTGCCCAGGATAGTTTCGTACGAAATAGCCGTCCCCATCAGGTGTGCTGAAGCCAGTTGGTTGCACAGAAACATGAGGGCCAATATATATCCCAGAGCTATTGGTCCATGCCCCACTTCCTTCCCAACCAGTGCTGGAAAGGGACAATCGGTTGTTAACATTTTCTGGGTCTATGAAATCTGCAGTGCTATGGGTTGTAGGAGCGTTGTCGCTATTTAAACTTACAGTACCATGCGCTGGGTCATTTACCAAAACATAGGTCAAATCATCACTATCAACATCATTCCCAACCAGGGCAATTGTTTGTGTTTCATCCTCACTGCCAGATGCTGATAGTATAGAAGCCGTAGGGGCATCATTTACTGCTGTTAATGTAATATGCACAGTAGCATTTTCAGATGTTGCTTCCCCATCAGAGACCGTAAAATAAAAATTATCATAGCCATTGAAATTAGCAGTAGGGGTATAGGTCACCACATTACCACTGAGGCTCGTAGTACCATTTAATGGGTTAGATACTAATGCATAAGTCAGGTTATCACCATCTACATCGCTGCCTATCAGGGTAATGGTTTGTGTTTCATCCTCATTGCCTGTTACTGTTTGTGCTGTAGCTGTTGGAGCAGTGTTTGCTAAAACATCAGATGATGTAATAACAACTAGACCATGACTATTATTGCTACCTTCTAAATTGATCTGATTTAAACCGTTGTTGTATGATCCACCGCCGCCACCAGCACCGCCATGACTCCATGCGCCGCCACCGCCACCAGAATATCCGCCTGCGCCGCCAGCACCGCCATATCCGCCTGCGCCGCCACCAAATCCGCCACGACCACCATACTGACCATTTCCGCCATTTCCACCATTTCTAAATCCGACACCTGCCTCACTAAAATGATTATAATTACCACTACCATTACTATTGAAGCCACCAGCATTTCCACCATAGGTAAACCCGCTTGCGCCCGATCCGTTGCTTCCACCTATTCCAGGTCCACCGGAATTATATTGGGACGCATTTCCACCATTTGAACCACTTGTTCCAGCCTGACCATCTACGTAGTTTCCGCTATTATGTCCGCCGCCGCCGCCACCACCGGCAATGATAAGTGGGGTCGCGTTTCCATAGCTTGTGCCTTGCGCAACAAAACTACCACCACCGCCACCGCCACCGTAGCGACCGTAGCTGTCGTAGCTTCCTTCTTGTCCAACTAATATTTGTAGTTTTTCTCCCTCATAAAGTGCGAATGTTCCTTTCACATAGGCACCTTCACCATGATCTCCAACTGCATATTGAGCACCATTACCACCTCTAGCACCATATGCCTCGATAACGTAATTACCGGTTGCTGGCACTGTCCACTCTTGGATACCGTTGTTTACTGTGACACTAAGGTTTGACCCTGAATATGCGGCATTAGCCTGATTTTGAGAGGGGCCATATCGCCCCGATTGACCGCATGTGGTAAAAGTATAGACAACTCCACCGTCGCGACTATTTGAATTGACAATAATATTTGATATGAAATCCTTATAAAGGCTGTCAGAGGCTGAGTTATCATATTTGTTTAAGGGCATATGTTCGAGTTCTTCAGTTTCACCAAATGGCATAGGAGGCATTAGATTTTGACCTTTGGTAACTGATTGACTCAATCCATGGGTTAAAATAAGTATAAAGTAGATTGTAAAATATTTAGTTGTTTTCATTATTTAGCTACTAAAGTATGTTGGTCATGCGATATTTTCAATATAATTACAAATATTATACCGAAACTACTTCATTTTATGATAATAAAAAAAGTTAGTTGGATATATCATTTTTTGATGTTGACCGTATTGTTTTGTGACACGACATGTGCGGGTAAATGTCTAATTATGATACACTTTAATATATTATTACTATTTAATTTTCATCTCGCCATTTAGCACCAGGATATAGATATTTGGCATGGTTATATATTTCCCATCCCGTTTTTCTGTCATTCATAGCTTCATAGGCAGTTGCAAGGTCGTAATAAATAAAAAGATACGGGGAATGCTGAATAAAGTTTTCAGCCCATTGAATGTAAGCTTTTATTTTATTCTCATCTTTTGTTTGTTTACCAGTTTCTAGGTTTAATTTCATTACTAGTGTTTCATACTTCTTTTGCAAAGCGTGGAAGTTTAATCCAGATGCTAAAAGAAATGGGTCTTTATACCCAGTCCGCTCGTATTTTGTCATCAAACTCATTGTCTGTAATGTAGTTAGCATGTAGGTACAAACAATCAATGGAAGCATTATAGAGAAAACTCTAAAAAATGAACGTGCATTGATGGCTATCTCAAACTCTGTACCATGTTCTGCATCCACAATGAATGTAAGAAAGATAAAGGTAAACCAGTGAATTGCAGATATGTAAAAAGGGAGCTCTAACTGTAAATGAATTGTTATTGGCAATAGTAGTACAAGGTGAGACCAGGCTCTGTTTTTTTTGGCTTTCCAAACAATGTTCAAAAAACTTCCCACAATAAATAAAATACCCAATAACGGTACTATTCCTCCTTCCACTGTCCAGAGTAAAATCTCATTGTGTGGATGATCCATGTTATTATTTCCCAAAAGCTGAACATCAGGATCAGTGTTTTTTCGTTCAGCATAGTGTTCTCTAAATGATTTTAAAAATTTTCCGTATCCAATACCGATTGCAGGATTTTCTTTAATTAATTCAAGCGTAAGTAAATAGGTAGTCTTTCGGGAATTTTCAGAGTATTCAATGGCGCCTGCTGGACGGTCATCTTGCTGACTAACAAAACCAATCAAAAGCCCAACAAAAGCAAGCGTAAACCAAATTTTAGCACGTTCTAACTTTTGGTAATTGATTAGAATGATTAGACCCATACTTAATATGATAGATAGGTATCCTGTTCGAGATTGTAGAAAAAAATACTGACTCATTGTAATAAGTGGTGCAGAATGAACTAGAAATCTTTTCCAACCGAAACTCCAAACAGTATCATCAATTATTAATAGCACAAAACTGATGACTAGGCCCGTAGCAAGATAGGTAGCAAAAATATTTTTTTGAGCGAAAGGACCAAAGTGTGCCATGGATTGAATCAACGAAAAACTAAGATCCGGAGCAAACTGTTGATAAAGTTTGAACAATGATTGGATGAATAGCAACCCAAGGAACATATAGAGGAAGTCATAGATGTCACTTTTTCTAAATCGAAATTGATGGTAGGAAATAATCAATAAAATACCAAGTCCAAGTCCAATGATTCTAAAAAAAGAGAAGTTTGAATACTCATTATTTCCATAGGAGAGTGGCAAGATCATCAAAGCAAACCCAATCCAAGAGTGAAGAATAAATTGACTAAAATAAAGTCTTCCTGATTTAAAGATTTGCCAAGATCCAAGGCCAATGATTAGCGATACAAAAATCCAGGACAAGATGTTAAATGGTAGATATAGCCCAGATCCACCAATATGCGAAATTGGTATATGGATGGCAAATAATACATAGAACCCAAAAATAGCTTTTGTAAAAGCTATTGTGTTTAGGCTTCTTAATTTTATAAAGAGCATTTTCAACATTATTTATTTTTTCCATAGATCTTTTGATACTGCGTTGGATAGATATACTCTGCTCTTTTTCGTATCGCATCAGCTTCTTCAAATTCACCCATTGATCTATACACTGTTTCCATACTACGGAAAAGGTGTATGAATGGTGCAAATTGAAGAAAATTTTCACTCTCACTCAAAAACAATTTTAAAGTTTGCTTGTCGCCTGTTCTCATCCCTTGATCATATAGCACTTTCAATTTATAATTCTCGTGTTTCATTCTCCAAGCAGCTGGCTTTTTAGTTGCTAATAGTAAATCATGATTAGATAGTCCTGTTTCTTCATATTCAATTATGGTTTTTGCTGTTTGAAGAGCACCAAACATATAGTTTGAAGTAATCAAGGGTATTGCCAATGCTGGAAAAAGAGCAATACCACTAAGATTAAATTTTAATTTTAACAATTTCCCAATGTGCATATCCGTTATAAACAAGATGGATAGGAAAGTAATCCAATGAGTTAAGGATAACGAAAATGGCAGAGAAACTTGAGTGCTTAATAAAATGGGAAAAATCAGTGAAAGATAGGACATAGATTTAAACACTCTAGCTCTAAAAATCATTAAAAGGTATGAACCAGCAATCACGAATAATCCAATCAAGGGTAAGGCTCCACCCTCAGCTGCCCACAATAGAGTTTCATTGTGAGGATGATCCATTACTTTACTGCTCTCTTTAATTTCTGAATTTGGTTTTTTTGCTAATCTCGATGCATCAATTTCTCTATACTTACTTCTAAAGCTACCGTATCCCTGACCTTGGAGAGGCTCTTCTAAAAATAGATTTAAGGTGTTTTTATAGTAGACTAACCTACTATTATTTGAATCCATCACTGTTGCTATAGGCCTTTCAGAAAATTTTCTCTGAATCAATTTTGGGCTCATGAGACCAATAGAAAATCCGATTATGGATAACACAACCCAAACTTGGAATCTCTTTTGTTTTATTTTGATTTTAATAGCTGCTAAAAAAAGAAATACAAAGTAACTAAGAAAAGCTGATTTTGATTTTATTGCAATTAATATAATTGAGCTAGAAAAAGGCATAAACAGTAATAAAAAAGAAGCTATCTTGAACTGGGAAAACTCTTGATCATTTTTTAAAAGGTATAAACTAATGGCACACCCTGTAACCATAAAAATTCCCATCATGTTTTTTTGTTGAAAAACTCCATATGGGAAATTTTGATTCGTATCATATCCCATCCAATTGTCTTTTGGAAAGAAATAATATTGTGAAATTCCCAAAATTGATTCAATTACTACTCCGCCTAGAATTACATATAAGAAAAAATGGGACTCCTTCTTTGATAGTTTAAACTGTAAAAGGGAAAAATAAAAAAATACTCCTCCAGCAAGTCCAAGCAATCGATGATGTGACCAACTAGCAAGATCATTGTTTCTATAAAAAAGAGGTAAGATGAGAAGTACAGTCGCGAATAAAGCATGAGAAAAAAATTGAGAAAATTGAATCACTCTGGTTTCATATATCCTCCAAAATCCTGCGCCAATAACCAGAGCTATAAATATCCATCCTATGATGTTAAAAGGTAGATAAAGTCCATGGCCGCCAGGATTTGGGAAAAAATAATGAATGCCTAATAAGAAGTATCCTGAAAGGATTACAAAAAGCAATTGCTTTGATTTTGGTTGTTTGCTCCATTCAATCATATGTAGAACCAAAGTTACTATAGGCAATTTGTAAATTGCTAACTGATAGAAAATATAAACCACTTGAATAAAAATAAATTTCTTAATTTAATCATAATGAAATTTGTGCTAATCCTATCAGACAAGTGAAAGTGCTTCAAAAAATTATCTTATTTTCAATTACCATCTGTTTTTCGCAAGGACAGGATCATTCTATTAACTTTGATGGTAATAATGATCACATACTCATTTCCGATCATTCTCAACTTGACCTAACAAGTAACTATACCTTAGAGGCATGGATTTTTCCCGAAACATTTTCTTGGCTCGCTGGAATCATATCAAAATATCATACAAATGCAGCAAATGGTTACTTGCTTAGAATGACTAATCAAGCACCCTACACTGGCCTTGGTTTTGATGAGCTAATAACCAGCAACAATATATTGAGTGCCAATCAATGGTACCATGTCGCAGCCGTTAAGGAGGGTGGAAGTCGTAGGCTTTACCTGAATGGAGTTGAACAATCTCTTTCTGGAAGTGCTCTCAATGTTTCTACAAATAATAATCCCATCCGGATTGGATCAGACTATGGTTCCAGGTATTTCGATGGAAGGATTGATGAGGTACGGATATGGAACATAGCAAGAGAGCAAGCTGATATTGCTGCAGACATGAACTCGACATTATCTGGTAATGAAAATGGACTAGTAGCTTATTACCATTTTAATGAAGGAGAGGGAAACACACTCTATGATCAGACAGGAAATGGTCACGATGGTCTCCTTGTTGGTGACCCCTCCTGGTCAGATGGTTATACATTATCTTCTCTATTAGGAGACATTAATTTTGATGAATTGATTAATGTTTATGACGCTGTTATGTTGGTTGCTATTATGCTTAATCATGAGCAGGGAACAGAGCTACAAATGAATTCCTGTGATACAAACCAAGATGGTGTAGTAGATATAGAGGACATCGTTTTGCTTTTTGAATGGATACTAGATCTAGATATGAACTCTAGAACAGAAATTTCTAGTGGGGAATATAATTTATTGGACAAAAGTATCATTATTTCATCAGATGGGGATATTGGAGGGTTTCAGATCACCTTATCAGATAGGGATGTAGAAATAGATTTATCACTGCCACCTGGTTGGGATTATTCCAGAAAGGGAAACCAGTTAGTAGCCTACGGTATAGATGGTTCATCTCTGCCTGATGATTTTCAACTCTTTATTCAGAATCCCAAAGCTGTTCAAAGTATTAAGCTTGCAGGCTGGAACAGGACTTCAGTATATGCAAAAAAAGAAATCATTCCAGAGTCTTTTTCTCTAAAGGCCAATCCAAACCCATTTAATCCAGGGTGTAATATTACATTTACATTGGCTCAATCAAGTGATATTGAAATCTCACTTTTTGACATTTCCGGAAAGCAGGTTCACTTTGTTCGTAATAGGAACTTAACAAAAGGAGGGCATAGTATATACTGGGAGCCAAATAATATTGCATCAGGCACATATTTTGTTCGTTTATACGATGGACAAAATTCTCAAAATATAAAGGTGGTCTTTCTAAAATGATTACGCGATTTCTGGTTATTTTGATACTTTTTTCGCAATCATATGGAGATACTACCATCGTTGCATTTGATGCTGTTCACCAATCTTTTGGGAATCTTGGGAATAATCGCTCTATTACACAGCTGATACAATTCCCTAATTCAAACTCCAACTATTCTAATATTATGATGAATGTTTCATTAGAATGCCCAGATGGCGGTTGTGATCCTTGGGATAGGAAAGCTAAAGTATCAATAGAGCATCTTGAAGATTGGTTTGAAATTGGAAGATATGTAACGCCTTATGGAGTTGAATGTGGATGGTCTTTTGATGTAACAGATTATCGTTCCTTATTGCAAGGAGAGGTAGCATTAAGATCATATATTGATACCTGGGTTCAGCCTGGCTGGCTGGTTACGATTTCATTTGATTTTATCTCTGGTGTTCCGGAGTATCCTTATACAGTAGTGAGAAACATTTGGAACAATGATTATGTAGTGTATGGAGACCCAACAAATCCCGTTAATATTCCATCTGTGACTGAATATATTCCATCTGATGCTACTAATGCTTACCTGCGCATGATTACCACCGGGCATGGGCAGGGTAATACTGAGAATGCAGCAGAGTTTTCATTAAAAATTCATGATATACTTTTTAATAATGATTTAGCATACTTGCATAATTTTTGGAGGAGCGATTGCGAATCCAACGGGTGTTCTCCTCAGAATGGTAATTGGCAATATGACCGTGCTGGATTCTGTCCTGGGGATAAGGTGATCCCGATGGACTTTGATCTTATGAGTCAGGTTCTTGTTGGTGATACTATTAAATTTGATTACGTATTAGAAGATTACTTCAACCAATGCTCTCCAAATAATCCATCTTGCACCAATGGGGTTACATGTTCATCATGTGACTATAATAACACCGGGCATACTGAGCCATACTATTATATTGGTTCCCATTTAATTATTCACACAGAATCATACCATACTAATGCAGACGCATATTTTAAGGTTAGTGAATTGGATTCTGAGAATGGCTCTATAAATATTTACATGGAAAACTATGCTCCTATTTATGGGATTCAGTTTGCCATATCCCTTGATGGTATTGAAGATGTTGACCTAGACCAATTATCCTTTGGGAATGGAATGGGAGGTAGAGCTGAAGAATACGGTTGGACCGTTTCAGCTAACGATTCAGGGCTTGTAATTGGAGTGGCTCAGTTTACAGGCAATCCGATTCCAGGAGGCGAGGGAATATTAACTCAGATCCCTATAAATATAAGTAGTCTTGGGCAGTCAGCAGGACAAATCAATATTACTGATTTACAGGTCTCTGGATATTTTGGTTCTGAGATTACGCATGAAATAGGGCCTCCATTTAATTATGAATCTGGTCTTAACCTAGATGATAGTGCATTTGTACCAAAAGAGCATAAGCTATTTTCTGCATATCCAAATCCATTTAATCCAAGTGTAAATATTCCATTTGAGTTGGCAACCCAGGCTCATGTGGTTTTAAATATTTATGATCTAAAAGGAAAAAAAGTTGAAACATTGATGGATAAATTTCTTTCAGAGGGAGGTTATGAAATCAATTGGAATGCAAGCTCCTATGCTTCTGGGGTTTATGTATGTGCTCTAGAGTCTGATGGCTGGATTAGCACAAGTAAGCTAATATTCATTAAATAACAATTCTATTTTGGCTGTTCAACCCATGATGCATTGTATTGATCAATGAAAGTGGGTGCAATTCGATTTGTATTTGAATTATCTGCTATATTATAAAGAATGCCGATGTGTCCACTATCTGGACCAAGATTTCGCCCATTATTTTGGGTCTTTCCACGCCATTTGCAAAGCGCTACCAATTCAAAATGAATAAATTCCTTTTCCTGTAAATCATAGGTGGCATTTCCTAAGATTTTAGACTTGATCTCATGGTCTAAATCATGTGGAGGAGTCCAAATATTTTCACCAAGAAGCCAGGGCCCTTTAGCAACAGCATTAGATTCTCCAGTGATTTCAATTACCATCTTTTTATCATTTATTTCTGTCACTTTAACGCTGAGGTCTGCCTCTTTTATTTCTTCTGCTGCAAATGGGAGCGTTTGCCCTCTAACATTATTAACAATATGAAATCGAAATAAACGATCTTTTAAAACCTTGGGGCATTCATGGCTCTCTCCAACAACATGTTTTTCCGGTAGCCAAAGGCGCATTTCTTCTTCACTAAACCAAACATGATCCATGTTCCATCGATCTCCGCGATCTGAAAATCGTGGCGGATCTGATAAAAGATCTGCTTTTGCTCCTTTTAATACTAATCCATTTTCAGGATAGCTATCTTCCCAGCGATGGGAGACTTTTGGAGAAAATTTATTAGGAAGATATCTATCAGACTCAGGAAGTAGCTTCCATTTATCAAGCCCTCTCATAATTGATTCCAATACTGCGTCTGGATTTAGTGAATTAATGGAGCTTAGTAGTGTACCATTTGGGCTGCATACATAGATACCTTGCCTTGTGCTGCCCTCTTTTTTATAGTGACCTTCATTTGCCATTTTCTGAAACATAGATGCATCTTCTTCATCTCCTCCCTGCAGGCGCCAAACCTCATCGGTAGAAGGAACAAACTGTTTGGAAATATTAATTATTCTTGGATCTGACCAGACGGACCGTCGGCCTGCTGCACCATTATTTCATGTGCATCCAAGAGGGTGCCCGTTCATTACCCAAAGCAATAATGGTTTTTGTTCTCTGTCGGATTCAACTAAGCCATCATAAAAGGTACTCCTCCAAGGAATCTCTGCCCATGCTAATTCATCTT
>CETI01011141.1_pt1 | contig 16294 bp, 7 predicted proteins | sample 361441 | NCBI WGS metagenome assembly CETI01 (sample SAMEA2622478, study PRJEB7988) | marine metagenome | biome: marine biome (ENVO:00000447); feature: deep chlorophyll maximum layer (ENVO:xxxxxxxx); material: "saline water (ENVO:00002010), including plankton (ENVO:xxxxxxxx)" | depth 90 m | reverse complement strand
ATAGATATACTGCGCCCATGTACCCCTTGCTATATCGGGTCTGTTGTACATGGCGTAGTCACCTTGAGATTTATTAACAACCTCAACGGCTTTTTCTTCTAACGCAAACAAATCAGGTTGATCATTTTGATTTACAAGATCATTTTCTTGTTCAAAACTGGCGTCAGTAAGAGTTGGATCAGCCGCCATTCTCCTACGTTTTTCTAATCTGTATGTAGCTAATGCTGAACTACGTCTGTTCTGCTGTTCAGTGTAAGCAAACGGAATCATGTATTTCTTTGTTATTGCAGTCCAGTTTGCGCTGTTAAAGAAATTACCTCTGGAACTTCCTGCAAGTGAGTTAACTAACGCAGCGTCAAGGATACCACGAGATGTTTGTCTGTATAAGAACTGTGCTTCATCCAGGGTCAAACCAAATGATTTATAATTATCACCCTTTAATACTGTATCTCTAATCCAAGCTGGGTCTGCCCATTTTGGATTTTTCAAATCTTTTAAGGCTTTACTTATCTGGATACCTGATTGCATAAAGCCATAACCACCGCCTGTACCTAGTTTAGAATTGTACGTAGCCATGTATGGTATAGCCATCAATGGTAGAGAAGTGAGGTTGACTAGACCTGCAGCAATAGAACCACCCAACTGCATAGCCACAGCTAAGTTCTTCAGTCCTGATAGTGGGCCTTTAGATAGTTCATCTTCTACTGATATGGCAATGTCAGTTTGCTGTGCGTAGAAAGATAAAAGTTTATTACCTTGGTTTCTGTATCGCTCACCTTTACCACCAGTAGGTTTTATTTCAATCTTGTTGCCTTTACGATCTGTAGCTTTTGTAAAGACTCTGCCATTTAGAGGCGCACTTTCTTTATACATATGAGCGTAAGCCTCAAACTTTTCTCTGGCTATATGTATACGCTCTTTGTTACCTGTTCTTTCTGCTGCCTCTACATCTGCCCAAGACTGTTCTAGTACTTCGTAGTTACCTTTCCAGTTGCTATCGTCTGCCATAATCATATTGATGTCAGTGCGATGCTCGTTCTTTGCAGCTATAGCAGCTCCAGTCTCAAGATACTCAGATACAGAGCGAATCATGTCTGGGTCAAAACCAGCTTGGAATCTTTTTCTTAGATGTGACCTAGCTTTGTCATGTTGTCTTGATAAAGCCTCAACAATACGCTCTCGTTCTGCCAAGTCTAGGCTAACACCCAAGCTGTTTAAGACATTGACAAACTCATCGTAGTTCATGGACTGGTTGGTTGGTGTGCCACCAGTAGCATCTTCTACTAGGGCAGTCATAATAACTTGTTGTGTACCCCCGTCCTCCAGTGGGACATCAAACACAGTCTCGTTTAGATCACCGTTGTAAGCCTCCGCCATCTCTGTCAGGTGTGCAAAGTCATCATTCTGGAAATAAGGAAACGCAGCTGAGAAGTTCTCAGGTAGTTTTACAGGTGCTCCCCTGCTTCCATCTCTGTTTACTGAGAACGCTTGGAATCTAAGTTGATGTTTACCTCTACGTTTGTATGGTACGTAGGAATCAAATATGGTTTGTTTCGCCATCACATTAGCGTTAATAAGCTGTGTGTCGGTAAACACTTGGTCTTTCATAGGTTGTTGTATGCGTTTTATAACATTGTTTTTATCAAACAAATTCTTACCACTTGCGTCTTTATACTGACGCATACGATCTAAACCATCTAATATACTAGTAAGATCTATAGGATTTTGTTTACCTGCATTGGTTCTGTTGTAAGCAAGTATTGCATTGATAGCTTTCTGTGAATTACCTTGAGGATTATCAAAAGGACTATCATCAGGCTTCATATTTCTAAGGTCTGCTGATGCTTCTGACTGCCACATAGCCCGAGTCACACCATTGATGAAGTCCTCAGCTTGCTGCAATGTTTGTGCGTTTACTCTATATCTGCCGTTGTTTTCTTTCGGCCCCATTTGATATATCTTTTGGAACGCCTCATTTATTTCTCTGAATACATCTAGGTCTTGATCGCTTATCTGACGATCAATGTTTTTCATACTCTGGATGTTACCTTCAGCTAATTTTGCAGCAGCTATGTATTTACCCATAGCAACTTTAGCAGCTAGATAGTTCACAGCCCTACGCATATCCACGTATGCTTGATACATTTCTTCGTGTCTCGGATTGGTAAACTTACCATCAGGGCCAATGTCACTTAGTGGCTCACCCAAAACTTTATCTAATGTATGTGTGCGTTGGTTTGCTTCGCTACCTTCTGCGTATGGTATGCCTTGTTTTAGTTGTTCTCTTGATAATGTAGCTCTTTCTACAGCTACATCGAGAGCCTCATCATTTATCATAGGCTCGCCAGACACAGGGTCTTTTATGATTACATCTGGTGAGTTACGTATGTCAGCGTCAGATGTATTTTGTGCAAAGAAAGCGTTACCATAGGCAAGCATCTCACCAACGGCTAACTTTTCTTTCTTGTTAAGTCCTGTACCTAAACCCCAGAAGTCTGCCTTTGTAGCACGTTGAGTCATACTGTCTAACTCTGACAATATCTGACGAGCTGTAGCTGCTTGTCTTCTAAATACGTCAAGTAGTTTTGTCAGACCAATACTACGCAGAGCTGTGTTGTCTAGTGTTTGTAGGTATTCAGCTGCAGCCCCAAACACTCTACCAATATTTTTACCTTTGCCTTTACCTTTGTTTAGATAATCTTGCAGGTCTTTAGGATCTAAGCCTGGGATACCCATGCTAAATCCTTGCTCACCAAGGTTTACTCTTGCTGCTGAGAATCTACCAACGTCAGACTCGTTAAGACTTTCTATGTTTTCACGTAGTTGATCTGGTGATACAAAGCCAGGGATCTCACCATCACGCACATAACGTCTCAACTGGTTGACCCAGTATGAAGCACCATCATGCTGGAATGGAATACCAATCCTACGTAAGAAGTTTTTAATAACATCCCAAACACGTTGTAATACACTGGCATCCATGTTGGCTACATGGTCAGCTAGAGCTTCTTCTATAGCTTCTAGTTTACCGATACCATAGACTTCCATCTGTGCATCGGCTGCGGCTCTTATGTGTGCGCTTGTGTTGTAGATGTTTTCAAGAACTGATTTTAATTGTTTAGTATTTAATATCGAACGTAGCCCAAAGTGACCGATTGTTTCGTGAGCTAGAATAAATTTTAGATGTGTGTCATTCTCTACAAAGTCAGTAAAGATTATGACTTCATCACCAATAGAAAAACCAGATGCGTTAGTAGTTTCAAATTCAGGTTGAGCTTTTACTGCTCTATCAAACAATGCTTTGTTTTTACTACGTAGTTCAGCTGCATTTCTAACGATAGTTACTTTAGGTTTGATAGCTAGCTTAGAAAGAAACGCTTTGACTGCAGCACGAAGCTGTATAGGATTCATTGGATTAGATGGCTTGTCGTTATCATAACGTCTAAAGTTACCATTACGATCTTTTAGCTCATCAAGTACACTACGTGGTTTGTAATACTCAAGTTGTTCTTCAGCTATGTAACCAGCTTCAAAGAGTTCTTTTTCTTCTTGTGCTAGTTTTGCTCTTTGTTTTGCTCTTTCTTTTGCCACTCTGTCAGTTATATCAACAATCGGCTCGCCTTCTTTTTTAGCTAGTCTTTTAGCAGCACGTTCTTTTTTACGTGACTCTGCCAAAGTAGCTGCTGTCAGAACTAAGTTTCCGTTTGGTTGTTCTTCAAACTTTACCTTGCCGTTAGTATCAAAGTACTCAGATAAAGGTGCACCGTTAAACCTGTAAGTCATGTCGGGTTTAACTTTTTCAAGACCTGCAACCATACGCTCTGCAGCTTGTACAGACCTATGGTTTCTATTACTGAGGTTGCGTGTATTCTGAATAACTTCTAGTTTTATAGCTATGTTTCTGGCTAACTCTATTGGGCCAGTCTTAGGATCACCATACCTAGAAGCAGCTAAAGTACCAGCTTTGTTTAGGTCTTTTTCATTTGCAATAACATCCAACCTAACCTGCTCTTGTCTAAGGTTGTTTGCTACCATAAGCTCACGAACACCCTGCAGGTTACTTTGCTCTAAGCGTTGTTGTAACTCTGGTAGAATACCTAGCTTAGAAGCGTACTTAAACCAACTTGGTCTACCAGTAAACTGTAGGTCATTTATATTAAGTCTTAGTTGTTCTATAGCTGTTTCTCTGATTGTCTCTGGCATATGCACCCGTGCATTCAGTAAGAAACTAGCTGCTCTATCTTTAACACCTTTAGATGCTTGGCTTGTTTTTGAAAAAGCAATAGCCATAAGTTCCGCAAGAACATCAGGCATTTCAAATTTTGTTGTATCTTCGTATATAGCTTTGAGTATATCTACTTGAATACCTTCAGGTAGAGTAGCTCGTAAAGATGGATCTTCCCATACCTGTTGCATGTCTGCAGCAGACATTACTGATAATGTTTCTTTAACACCTTTTTGATCTGTAAAGTCATTAAGTGATGGATATTCTTTGTACGGCTTGTTTGCTTCCCAGCGCTCAGCGGGAGTTTGTGTGACAACAGGTTGTGGTGTCTTTGTCTTTACCTCTTCACGTTCTGCGACTTGAGGATCAACCTTTTGTGTGCCACGCTTTAGAGCCGCTACCTTGGGCTTGGGTTTCGCCTCAGGTTGAACACTCGGTTCTTTGACTTTCGCTTTGCCTTTTTTGAGCTTTTCTTTAGCACGTACCCTGGGGGTTTCTTGTACTTCTTCTCCCACTCTTTCGCCATCTTGGGCTTGTTCTTGTGCATCCACCTGCGTTGTTTCTGGCTCTTGAACGGCATCTGGCTCCTCCTTTTTAGCTCTCCCTTTCTTTAGATTATCTGCTTTGGTTTGCTTTTTTACTGCACGTTCTTGTGCATCCCTCATAAAATTGTTTACATCAGTAAAGTCACCATCAAAGTTTTCAGTCGCTTTGGTTACAATCGTACCAATACCAATAGGAAATGTTTTACGATCAACAACTAGATCAGGAGCTTGCTCTACTGACTCTAATAGTTGACTAAGTGTAGGAGCTACCTGAGCTGCTTGTTCTGGGTTAGCTAATCTAAACACGTTGAACTCAGCAATAAGTTCTTCTGGCGACAGCAGATAGTTAAAGAACTCGTTGTCTAGTTTCTTACCATCGTTTATGGCTTGTTCTATTGTAGCTCTTAGATCTGGATACAGCAGGTTTTCTATAGCTTGCAACTCTGCCAATACTGCAGGGTTGTCATTGATTTGCTCAGCCAATAACGAATGGGATGCGTGACCCAACTCATGTGCAACTACGTTGGGAAACACAGGTTGTGCGTACTTATATTTACCAGCTAATACTATGCCACCATTATGGTGTGCGCCTGTAAAATTAGTAAATCTTCTAGCCACTTTTATTTTTTTAATAGCTTCAGCGTATCTATCCACAACAAATTGAGGCAACAAGTTCATTCGTATGCCCCTGGTGTAGTTGATAGTATCAAATTTCTTTTGGCGTTTGTCAGGATCAACAATATTATCTTCTTGCCTACCACCTGAGATTTGACCTTTGCTCTTAACAGTAGCAGGTAGATCTTTTTTGTCTCGCCTGTTCTCAAGCTGTGGCACTGCAGACGGAGCAAACTCTTTTTCTGTTTGTTTTATATCGTCAGTCAGTGGCTTAGCAGGAGGCTTTTGTTTTGGTGCTTCCTCTGGTGTAAACAACGGCAACTGTCTAGGTGTAGGCGGTGGGGTTGTTACTGTTTCTGGCTGATCTTCAAATAAATCTTGTTGGTTAGGATCAGAGAAAACAGGTGGAGCTGGAGGTACTTGCTCAACTCTGTTTGTAGGTGTGCCAAGTATTTCATTTACTTCATTTAGCGTAGTAACTGGAGGTGTTACATTTAACGCACCTTGAGGTTGTTGTTCAGTTCCTGGGATAAATCCGCCTTGTACATTGACAGGTTGATCCATAGGATCAAATACTTGTGGATTAGGATCAACTGTACCATCAGGGCTAACAGTAAAGTCAGGATCTTCAATCGGAGTAGCGACTGCACTGCCTGTATAAGGTGGTAGTTGAGTTGGTGTATATTCTATCTGATCAGGAAAGACAATTTGCTCATCTCCCATACGTACAGTTTGTCCTGTTGGGCCTGTATCTGGGCCTGTAGGAACAAGAGCAGTTCCAGCTCCTGTATCAGAAACACCTTCGTTGTCTAGTAGATTAACTTCTTCGTTACTACTGCGTAACTGGCTAACACCTGCAAGTGGGCCACCGACTGCAGCACCTGCAGCAATAGCATTAATAAGACGTACACCATTATCTAATGTAAATGCTTCTCTGTCAGAAGTAGCAGCATCTGTACCAATAACTAAACTTTCTTGAATACCTTCTGTTATACCTTCTGCAACTGCACCTGCACCTGTAGCACCTGCAACCCGTCTAAACATACCAGATGTACCAACTGGGTTGAAAAATTTACTAGCTACAAAATATTCTGAGAAAGTCTCAGCTGCAGCGTACGGTATAGCAGCAGCTAATGCAGCAAGACGTTGAGAAGAACCTGGGACTTGTCCCTCTGCATTCTCAAGCATCTCAAGATATACATCACTAACGCCAGTTCTAAAGTTATTTAGTGAGCCAGCGACAACTGCACCTGTGCCTGCGATAACTCTTTTCTCTGCTTTGGATAAAGCCTCACCTGCTCGTTTCTTAGCAACAGCATCCATAAGTTTTTTCTTAAATGCTGTCTTACCAAACGCTCCAGCTACACCACCCATAGCACCAGTAACAGGATTACCTGTAGAACCAGTAGCGACAACTGCGCCTGTAATAAACGCTGCTATAGACTCAATAAGATTTGGCCCCTGTTGTGCTAAGTTTGCTAAGAACCAGTCTGCAACTTCACCTTCTGCTAATACATCATCTGTAAACGTACGTTGAAATGGTTCTTTACGTCTTAAATCTTCTTGTTGTTGTTCAATAACATCTCTGCCAAAACCGCTAAGACTATCGAGTCCTAGTGAATCACCAAGATATGTAAGTCCAGCACCACCTAACATCTGTAGGTTATCGACACCAATACCAAAGTTCTTAGACATAAGCCTACCCTTGCCTGGGTCTCTTATGTTCTTAATATATTCTCCGTACACTTGAGGAGACATACGATCAAATCCACTAGGTAATCCCGTAGGTGCTCTTTCTAGGTATTCTGGACTAGCAGATTTATCTGCAGTTTGATAATCATCAGCATCAAAGGTAAGACCATTAACAAACACTTGGTTTGTAGCTTTGTTGAACCCAACGCTAGGTTCTTTTATATCAGGTGTTTGAGTTAAAGCCGCACCGAAAGCTGCTAGATCAGCTGTATTAGGTGCTGCAAGTTGATCCATGCCATATATAGAATAGTTATCTGTAACCCTAGCTACGTCAGGGCTAGCGTCCATAGCATCTAATGTTCTTGATTGAAATGATTGCAGCCCTGCTTGGCCATAAGGGTTTAGATCCTCAACAGCCATGTCATTGCCCTTTACCTATTTTCGCAATCTCAGCCATGTAACTGTTACCAACTCCAAAATCAAAACTATCAATAGGGACTGATATATACTTTTCTATTTCTATAGTATCGCCATCAGGTGTTTCTTCTTCGACAATCTGTTTTTGAAATGCTGCTACTGGCACACCACCTTTAGAACTAATTATAAGTCTACCGCTGTCTTCAACTTTCATGTCCATGTTGGTGTTTGTTTCTACCAACTTTTTAATCATATCTGCTTGAGCTTGTGCGTTGATCTTTCTGGCTTCCTCAATTTGTTTTAGCTTAGATTCAAAGATAGCTTCGTTTTTCTTTGCTGTTGCTGCTTCGATAGACTGCCTATACTTCTGATCAAATATAGTACGTGCATTTAGTTTGACTTGTCCTGCTGACAACCCTTCTAAACCTGGGATAGCTGTACCATCAGGGCGTATGAAATCAAACTTACCATCGTTTCTAGCTTGTATTAATGCTCCTCCACCAGTAAACGCATCCATTACAGAGTTCAATCTCGCTGGATTACCTGACATCTCAAAAGACATAAGTGCATCTTCTGATTGCATTACATATAGCATTGAGTCAAGCACCATCATATCAGCTATACCCTTCTGATACTCTGGTCTGTTTATTCCTGTGAGTCCTGCTCTTTGCATATTCTGTAAAGTTTGAGATAAGATGTTTCTATTTTCCATAGCTTTCTGAAACTCAAACCCTAACCTATTAGGTACATCAGTTAGCTTTTGTATTCGTTTTGCACCATCTTCTGGTTTCTTTAGATTTTGAGTTACAACACTACCATCTTTGCCTGCACCAGTATCTGTTACGTTCTTTGGTGGAATGTTCATACTTCTACTAGTGTTATCTACTGTTGTCTGGTTTGTAACAACAGTACTTGGAGCTGCATTTGCAGTACCACCAGTATTACCTGTAGTTGTAGTAGACGTTCCAGAGGCAGTCGTTCCAGAGGCTGGGCCAATTTTAGCTACTGGTGGTTGATTACCACTAGCAGGATAGTAATAGTTACCTACTTTATTTAGATAACCATTTAGGCTTAAAAATGCTTGGTTATACGTGTTTACTGATTTGAAGTCATGGTTCTTAGCAAATTTCTTTACATCTTTAAGTGAGTTAATACCTATAAATTTACTGTATCCATCGTTATATGCAGCTCCTTGAAACTCAGGAGCTACTCCTTTGAATCCTATCAATCTAAAATATAACAACCCAGCTGTAATCTGATCTCTATTGTCAGTTAGCTGGAGAAAACTTTTTGGTAGTTGGGCTGCGGCTTGCTTTAGTTTTGCCCATTCTGCAGCATCTACACCTGCTGGAGTCTTACCTGCATAGAATGCTTTGACATCTTTATACGCAGGTTCTTCTATCTGTAATGCACCTTTAGCTGGGCCTTTTGTAAAATCTACACCACCAAAATTAGACTCGATTGCTAATAGTGATAACGCTTTACCCTGATCAACGCCAAGCAACCTAGCTTGCTCTACAGTTATCTCCGTCTGAACGTTTCTAAATCTGTCGTTGTCAACTGCCTTTACTGCGTTGTTTACAAATGTGTTTCGTATAGCACCTGCACCTGTTTTTGTTTCAACAGTTGCATCTTCAGGTACTATCTCAGTGTTTGTAATACCTTTAGCACGACCCTGAGTAAATGCGTTTTGTAGAGCAGGAGGCACTGCATGTCCATAGCTATCCTGAAGAACAAACGAACTGCCGTCACCAAAAGCATCTACAATATCATACTCAACACCATTGAAGACAAGGATCTTGCCACCGTTTTTATCCATAACTTTCCAAGGTTTTCCGAATACATGCAGTGCTTCTTTTTCTTCATCTGATGCATCGTCTTTTTGTACAGTACCTTGTGGAAATAACACTGACAAATCTGGGCTACCAAACTCAGGCTTTATTATCTGATCTTTAGATCCGCTTCCTTTTTCATCTCCAGGGACAATGACTGTTTTGCTAGTATCTAAGTTTGCTACAGGAGGATTATTTTGATTTGATTCTTCATAATCAGTTATTTGATCTTGACCTTGGGATACACCCCCATCCATATCAAGATTACCTGCACCTGTATCAGGATTCTGTATAGGAATATTTTTAAGCCCAGTGTTTATCTGACCACCTAACTGACTTGTATCAAATTGTGCAGCTGGGATTACATTGTTCATCTGCAGTTTACGAAAGTTTTCCTCTCGCTGCAGCCTTTGATTTTCTAAACCCAAGCGTCTACGATTCATATACTGGTTTGCGCCAGTATTAAAAGCGTCTACTTCCTGTGGGTTAGAAGGAAGCGCAGATCGCATAAAATCTAATAAAGCCATGCTTCCCTCCTATGAGAATCTAAACGTATTCCGTGTACCAAACAACCCGTCTCTTAGCCCTGCACGATATTGGTCATTACCATCTCCGCCTGATACCCCAAATGCCCCGAACATCTGATTAAATCCTTGCTGAGCAGCTGATTTCTTTCTTGCTAGATTTGCGTAGGTTTGGTTAAGTCCTGTTAATGCAGCACTATAATTACCGCCTTGAGTCGGAAATGCAGCAGCCGACTTGTTTAAGTAGTTTGCCTGTTGGTTAAGTCCAGTTATCATACCCCTATCATAAGCTGAGCCTGTATTAGCAGCTGCACCAAGATTAAAACGTCTTTCTTCTGCAGCTCTTAGAGCTGTGTTTGATGGGTTGATATTACGCAATGCATCTCGTTTAGCTAAACCTGCTTTTTGAGAAGCTCGACCATAATACTGTCTAGCTAATTGTTCTGGATCAAATCGTTGACCCATAGCATACAGCTCGTTTGCTCGTTTCATTGCAAAGTCATAGGCTTCTTTATCTCTGGCTTTAAGTTGTTCCATCTGTTCTTTTTGCAAACGCAGTACTTCTTTTTCTTCATCAGACATATCACCAACGCCCATTATCTCTGCGCCAATAAGTTGAAGTCCTGCTTGGATAGATACATCTGCCAGTGCTTTAGGGTCTGTAAACCTAGAAGCAATCTCTGAACCTGTTCGAGATAGAAGACTAGCTTGGTTTGTAGATTGTGAACCTAGGTTTTGTAATGTTGTGTTGTTCGCCATACTCTGACCAGGGAAACTTGCGTTTACAAGATTAGGATTAGGCTGATTAACTATACCTTGAGATGCATTAAAAGCGTCTTGACCAGGATATGACCCTGCCATCTCACCTTTCAATATAATCTGATCACCACTTGGTGTAGTTAAAATCTGTTGCCCCTGTGCATTTGTTGTTATGTTGTTTGCGCCGCTAGTATTAGCTCCCATACCCCCAGGGCCAGTATTAGATAGTCGATCACCAACAGTACCTGCGTTAGCTCCGCCATCCGTCAAAGTCTGAGGTTGCTGCACATTTCCTCCAACTTGATCCATACCTTGGGATACACCCCCATCCATATCAAGATTAACTGTTCCTGCGTTTGAAATATTTGTTGCATCTGCATAAGCCTCTGGTCTGAACTCAGTACCTGAGAATGCTTGGTTTGCAACCCCATCTGTTGCTCCTGGGTTAAAGTAACCTGCAACACCACCTGATAAACCACCCATTAATGCTGATCTACCAATGTCTTGTCCTGTAATTGCCCCTGTTACAGCGCCTAGTCCAGCACCAACCAAGGCACTACCCATGACCGATCCTATTGCTGCAGACAAACCAATCGAAGATGCAATAGCTGGGGCTGCAATAGGAATAGCAATAACCGCAGCTACTGCTACAAGTTTTTTGAACCCGCCTCCACCATGTTCGGTGTATGGTTCTAAGTTAATAGGTGTCAGCGCTGTGCTACTAACGTAATCAATTTGTCTCATCTGGGGCCTCCGTTAAATCTAATCTCATATGAGTATATACTGGTTTGAATCCTAAACGTTTTATTACACGCTCCATAGCTGGGTTTCCAACTAATCCTTCTATAGCTCTAACCCCATTCATATATGCCCAACCTAAAAGTTTCTCCCAGTATTTATCTGAAAGAGATTTTAAGTCAGAGCCACCTATGGCTAAAAGGTTGAGAGCAGGTAAATTAGGATATAAGCGTGGTTCAAAAACTAAAACTAATTTTACTTGTGGTTCTGGCCCAGCGTCTGATTTAACTACAATCACATACATCTGTGCAGCTAATGCACGTTCATATATATGGTGTGTCTCTATTTCACCATGCGTAGTTTTATCAAGACATTCTTTAACATATGGTTCAGCGTATGCCCAATACTTATCAAAATGCTCCTTAGTACTTAGAAGCAAAGGCTCAAATGAGTTTGTTGGAAACTCTACTACGTTAGCTGACTTTTGAACCATTGTTACCCTGTACTAATTTATCAAAAAACTCTGTGCCTTTTCTTGCCACAACGTCTTTAGGTATTACATACTCACCCTCATGGGCCATAATAGGAATACCACCACCTGGATTTGGACTATCCATAGGTAGTTGTCCTCCGCCTCTCATACTAGGCATACCTTGCTCCATAGGCTGTCCCATTCCAGGGACTGGCATACCTAATGCAAGTTTACACGCTAGTATAATTACAAACGCAAGCCCTTCATCATACTCCATAGGCAGATCTTCTTGTTCTGCCAAACCATTGTTAAGAGCAAACTCACGCAACTGTGGGTAAATGCTAGGATCTTGAACAGCAGACTGTGCCAACTGTAATCCCATATTTACTTGGTCTGCGTTTAGTTCGCCAGAAGCAATAGCATTTTGTAATTCTGTAGCTAGAGCTTGGATTCTTTGTGGATCGTTTTGAACAGTTTGCGCCATCTGACCATCCATTTGTTCAGGAGTCATAGGTGCTTTATTCATAGGTTGTGGCATACCTTGTTGCACGGGCATACCCCCAGGGCCAACCATGCCACCTTCTTGGAAAGCATACGGTTGAAAACGATAATCTAAAGCTGGGACTGCTTTATTGCCTGTACCTGTACCTGTAGGAATAGGTCTATTAACAGCAGCCATATTTACCATTGGTAAATTACCACCTTTGATAAGATTTTGTAAAGCTGGTGGTACATCCAGCGAAGGCCCTAAGTTTGGTGCTTGCGCACCCATAGGTCTGCCTTGTCCAGCTGGAGCTGCAATCTGAGCAGTAGCGGCTGTAACACCAGTAGGTTGTGTCAAACTAGATGGTGCTGCCTGCATTACTCCTCTACGACCCACATTTACTTTAGTTCCGCCTGGGGTGGTTTGCTGCAGCGTGTTTACGCTTGGGCTTAACCCCCCCTTTCTTTGTCTACTTCTATATGCCATACGTACCTCCTAAGCTCTACCTTTTAGCTGTGCTATTAATGTATCTAATGCTTCTCTAGTAGCAAAAAGATCATTCATTAATGTCTGCACATCATTTACTAATTTTATATAATCGTCATAATCAGGAACTTTTTGGCCAGATATGGTATAACCAATTCCTTTTGCGTTTACCGCCAAAGCGTCTTGACTACCAAGAGTGTTAAGTTTTATTTGATCAATCGCCACAGCTTTACTAGCTAAATCTTCTTCTCCACGAGTACCTGTAAGTAACTCTACGTTTTCTTTTAGCGCTGTCACCAATACTATAGTTGCGCCTCCAGATAGGTTTCCTTGTGGTACTGCTGGTATAGCAGCGTAACGTGTTGCCATTATGATGCCCTCAATCCGAATGGCGTCTCACCTAAGTGTATACTTCGTATCCTAGCTGATCCAGCCACTCCCACTTCAAATGTATCACTTCTGTAACCTGTAGGCAATCTAAATATGTTGTCAGATGATATTGTGTTTTCATAAACTAACACTTTGTTAACCCAAAATCTAAAGGTAACAGGCAGTGCGCCTGGGACATCTTGTAAATAAGATGTCAAGTTATCTTCATTTATAGGTGCTGAATTTAATGTGCCAAGCTCTGGTACAGTAGTATTATTTGCATTTGCAGTAGGCCCATTAACAGTTCCTATCTGTGCATTGTTTGCCCATACAGTAGTATTGTTTGTCGGTACTAATGCGTTTGCAGCAACTAAAGCGTTGGTTTGAGAGTCAGGTGTTGCGTAATCAGCAATAACCCTAGCCGCACCTAAGTTAAGATAATCTTTTGTTGTAATTGTTTTTGACTTCCACTCCAATGGAGCAAGTGGTTCTGTACCTTTATCCCACTCAAATAAATCACCTTGTTGTCCCGTTACATAGTAAAAATTGTTTGTATCTGGATCTGCGTATGCTGCAGTAAACGTATAGTCTACAGATACAAAATACCCACCAATCCTTTGATCTTGCTCAAATATAAACGAACCAGCTGAATGAGACCCAAAATACTTACCATTGTAATAAGCACCTACAACTGTTGTAGGATCTACAGTAGCATTCCAAGTATCCCAGTCATGCACAAACTTAGTAATTAGATCTAACCCTGTAGCTGGGCTGTATACCGCCATACCTGCATACGTAGAGAACATTACACCAAAACCCATGTTTACAACTGAGTCTTTAGACAAGCATGGATACGGTGTATCAATCTTAGCAATGTCCATGTTTTGCGGTGTACTACCTGTAATTTGATATGCGTTTTCTTCTGTAAGTGCCACAATAAAACCAGAAGCAACTCCAAGGGCAACAATATTATATTCTGTAGTAAGTCTAAATTTAGCAGGCCATGCAAAGGGCTGGTAAGGTAGCGAGAAACATACTTGGTTTCCAAAAAACCCTACAAACACACCGTTAGACGCAAGTGCCAAACCCTGCATATTCTCTGGTGGTGGATCGTTATCAGCACTACCTAGTATAGTAGAAAGGTTACTAAACAGAAAATCATCAACAAAGTGATAAGGGTTAGTCAAAACTGGATCACCGTAGTATCTAGCTGTGTCATCTATAGACTCAGCAACATCATGGTATTTCTTACCAGTAGTATCTGCTGTAGTAGCTTTATCTGCTCCAGAGCTTGTATAAGTAATAGTCCTGTTACCAGTAACACTAAGAACTATACCATCTGTCACATTAAACGAAGTATCTGTACATCCAGAAATTTTAAATCTGTCACCCTCTGATAAATTGTGGTAATCAGCAAACTCAACTGTTGCTACGTTAGTTGCCCTAGCTACTGTAGCTACTGCTACAGGATACCAAGCATCAGTAAGTTTGTAGTAAGCTGTTCCTGATGCTGTAGGTATTGTACGGTACAGTCTAAGTCCACGTATAAAATTTTGAGCAGGAACAGAAGGTGGTGTTGAAGGAAGGTTAGTAAGAGTTACAACTTGACCTTCTTTTAGAAAATCACTGTCTGATGGATCAGAAGGTATCGACTCTTCACCCCAAGGTGTAATCCAGCTGTATATATAGTTTCGGGCTTGAGTCGTACCTGCAAGATCAATTTTACCATTAGTATCTGCTGTAACTGAAACGTTATCACCAGTATTAAAATACTGTAAGCTAGTAGGACTAAGTACTGTAGCAGTAACGTTAGTAGAATTAAATGTTTCTGGGATAGTACCTGTAAAATCACGTACTGTTATAATATTGCCAGTTTTAATATTGTGGTTTCCATTAGTCACAACAGTAGCTTGATTAGCTGAGTCTCTAGCAAATGATACTGAGTCTAATGTGTTAAATGCTGTTACTGATGTAGTGGGTTGTACTGTAGGTAATGGTAAGCCTAGTTGGTAAAAAGAATTAGTTGCGGGGTATGGGCCAGCACCAGAAGTAGCTAGGTCATAAGTTGATACTTTAGGTGGGCCATCGCCTGTGTAATAAAACCTTTGTTCATCTTCTTCAAAGGCATCACCCTGTGACGCTTTAACAATGTCAACGCTAGTATTCCAAGATAGCCATTTTACAACACCTGTAGGACTAGTTAGCGGATACACAGTTTTTACTGTACCTGTACGTCCTATGTTCTGATCAAACACAGGTTTCCTGTAAGGTATTAAATCTCCAGAGTATAGCTTAGTATTATATGCTGTTTGAGCTGCACCATCAGGTAGCAACTCTGTAGTTATTCTTGGCGCTTCACCTAGGAATTTTAATAACTTAACTGATGCCATTATGTCACCTCAAAATGCGGGGCATCTATAAATGGGCGCTTGCCTTGCCGCCTACGTAAATCAATATATGCAAGCATAAGTTCTTCCATAGTCCCTTCCCAATCTCGTATATCTTCAACATGCCATGCTGCACCCCAACGTATTGACAGATCATGTTCCATAGCTGCTGTTTTCATAGCTTCAGCAACATCATCGTAGACATTCAACTCCCAACTTATTTTAGGGCCTATGTACGCAACAAGATCTACAGCGTTACCATCAAGATGTTTACTGTTCATTGTTTGTGACGCACCTGACTCTACTAACTCTTTCTGTTCTTCCACAGTTCTGAGTCCACAAGTTACACCAAAGTCAACCTTTGTATAATCAATAGCCGATTGAACAACTTTACTTAGCTTATCGTCTACACCTTCTAGTCTACTAAGACTACGTTCTGATAATACATAACTCATTTTTTACTATCCGTTTTTTTCATCTTGTCATATGACCTCATTCCCCCGATTCCGAGCATGCCGAACATTAGAGGCATCATCACAGACATATCTGCTTGTGGTATTGTTATCCCAAACCCTGCACAAATTGGGGCTACCATATAATTTATTCCGAGGCTGAGACCTGAAATCCAGCCAATGAGGGGTCGCCACGAGCTTTGAAACCAATTCCCTTGGGCGTCTGCCTTCAAAACTTCTATTTGGGCAAGTGCTAATTCTTGAGCGTGTTTCTCTGACATAGTAGCTATGTCGTGA
>CETI01073702.1_pt1 | contig 16324 bp, 19 predicted proteins | sample 361441 | NCBI WGS metagenome assembly CETI01 (sample SAMEA2622478, study PRJEB7988) | marine metagenome | biome: marine biome (ENVO:00000447); feature: deep chlorophyll maximum layer (ENVO:xxxxxxxx); material: "saline water (ENVO:00002010), including plankton (ENVO:xxxxxxxx)" | depth 90 m | reverse complement strand
TCTCAGATTCAGAGTCTGATGTCCTACCGCTAGACTAATGGGCAAATCAAATTTATGTATACTATTATATTCTTAAACTGATTATTCTAAATCTCAATAAGTATTAATTTAAAATTTTCAATTATTAATTTTTATAAGCATTTCTAATTTGTACTTAATATCTTTACTAGTAATAAAACAACCATCATGAAGAGCATTTTGATCACCTTTAGGTAAGTAATTCCAATCTTGTATTTCATCATCCCATTTTTTATCAATAATTCTATGAGATATATGGTTATAATTTTTTTTCAAAATACCTTCTAGAGAAATATCACAACCTTCCATATCACCAATTGAGTCATCAAATTTAGAAGGGACATAACTTATTACATCTCCTACATAAAACTCTTGATCCTCTGTTGTTTTGGATACTAAGCCAAGAGTATCATTACTAAGTAGGGGAATCATACTGCCAGTAGGAAGATAATTCATAAGCCTAAAATTATAAGGATTTGTATCTGAAATATTGCTTAGATCCATTCTAAGATATCTTGAATCGTTATCAGAAGTTTTTTCAAGCTCTAACCAATTAAATTTAAAATTTGCTGATTGACCTGTTCTTACTGTTGAGGATAAATAATTATTTCCAACTTTGTAAGAATCTTTTATCTTCTTTACTTCTAATAATATGTCATCTAATTCGTCATTTAAAATTTCTATCTCTGTTTTATGACTTCTTTCTAATGATATTTTAATTTGTTCATTTTCTTTAATGTTGTCTTCCTTTTCATTAATTACGTTTTGTACTTTTATTTCTAAATCATCAATCTTGTTTTTCAATGACTGGTTTTCAAATGCTAATGTTACTGTTTTTGATTTACTGCTTGCATTCTCATCTTCAATATTTTTAACGTTCTGAATTGCCTTTTCATACTCTGAAATAAGCTCATCATATTCTGAACTTAAGTCTTCATATTTCTTTTTTACACTTATTGATCCAGATAAAAAGTCATCAGAATTTTGATCGATTTCTACATCTGTAAAATCTAATAATTCAAAATTATCTGAAACTATTCTCTTTTCTAATTCAATGATTTGTTCAATAGAAAATTTGTCAGTTAAGTCCTTAATGCTATTTATTTGATCACTTGAAAAATCTTCAGTTATATTTATGAAGTCTTTAGGTAAATTTTGAGGATTGGTTAATGAGTTGATTAATTCATCATTAGCTTCTTTTTTATTAGAAGTTTCAAAATAAGGGACAGCTAGTGTAATGATCACTAAAAATAAAATAAAAAATAATGTGCTTGAAATGGGATGTTTTTTTATTCTATCTTTTATTTTTTTTAAAAATTTCATTTTTAATCTTTTTTATCAAAAAACTTGTTTAAATAATTGATAGCAAAAACGTATCCTAAAATTTCTAAAAGAATTCTAACTATTAGTAAAAAATCATTGTAAGCGTTTCCTTCATCAGAATAGTTTATTCTGAGAGTTATATAATTAGTGTGAATTATTGCTACCATCCAAAGCCAATAAATTATTCTCTTAGAATTTAGCTGATTGAACCTTTGATATGAAAGCCTAAAACATACTGCTAGAGAAATACATTTAAGTATAGGAGAGAAAAAAATTGAGTAAGCTATTTCTGAGTTGAAAATCCAATTGATTAGATTCCCAAAGGATATAGAAAAAATATTATTAATAATTACAGTTATTACCAAAGATATAACAAAAGAAAAAACATAATTTTTCTTTGAAGGAATATTTATTTTTTCTATATTTTTTTCTAATTTGTCTTCAAATTTATTCATTTTTTATAAAAGTATTTTTTATATTGTAGTAAATGTTATATATTTATAGATGAAAAAAGTAATTGGAGTTTTATGAAATATTTCAGAGTTTTAGAAGAATTTGGATCTGTTCACCTATGTGTTGAAACAAATGATAATGAACTGACATCTCTTACAAGTATTAACGATATTGTTTTTGATTACAAATATTTATTAGACACAAGTAATGTAACTGGTATGAAAGTTGATGAAATTTCAAAAAAATTACTTGAAAGCAATAAAGGAAAAACTTTTAAATTAGATAAATTGATTGAATCCTCAATTAATAAAACAGGTCCAGCAAGAATAATTAGACCGATTGATCCTGATGAAATGTGGGCTGAAGGATTTGGGAATAGATTAATACTTTCTCAAGAACAAATAAATAATTCTGTTGATAAGAATGAAGCAGCTTTTGCAAATCCAAGTATATCTACTCTTTTGTATAAAGGTTCAAATGATAGATTAGTAGATCCATACGACAAAATAGGAATTCGAACTGATACTGAAAGAACTATTTCAGAAGGAGAAGTTGTTTTCATAATTTACAAAGGAAAATTTGTAGGAATTTCGGCAGGAAATGAAGTTGCCGGAAACTTAAGGTCTCAATCAAACTTTTGGGTATCACCGTCAAAAGTTTTTAAAGGATGTGCGTCAATTGGTCCATGTATATTATCTATGGAAGATGAGGAAGAAAACAACAAGCCATTAAAGTTGAAATTAGGAATAAATCAGTTTAGAAATAATGAAAAAGTTGGATCTGGTTCAATAATAACAGAATATAAAACATCTCCAGTTGAAATAGTTAAATCTACAGTCATACACGATAATCCTCCTGACTTGATTATTCAATTTTCAGGTGGATTTGCAATTTCAAGGAATGAGGATGAAGTAGTAGAGCTTCAAGAAGGAGATAAGGTGCAAATTAGTATAGAAGATGTTGGATATATACAAAATGAAGTAGAAAAAGTCTAATTTATTTTTCTATCACTCAATAATTTATTACTTAAATCATACAGCTTTTTTTGATTATCTTCGTTGTATGAGAATTTATGAGATTCGCTAACTTCTTTTTCATCGAAATATTTTCCTGTCATTCCTTCTTCTAATATTTTTTCCATTGCAAATAAAATATTTTTTGCACCTTCTTTTGAACTTCTAAAAAAAATTTTAAAAAAAGGAGTTAATATTTTCCCCAGTAATCCATTTTCAAAAATCACATTACTCCCAAGTAATCCAGGATGAAGAGAATTTATTTTTATTGACTTTAGAGTTTTTGAACGATGATAGGTCCACATTATCTGAGACATTTTGCTTCTTGAATAAAATAAGTTTGTAAGTCCTCTAAATTTTATGTTTTCATAATTGATGTCTTCAAAATTTATTTGTCCTACTAAATTTTTGTACTTTATTTTATCCAAGCTGTTAATTGAAGAGTTAGGATTATGAGCAACTGATGAAACATTCAATATTTGAGCATTTTCTAAAATTTTTTTTTCTTTAATTAGTTTTTCAGTAATATAGAAATGAGATAGATAATTTATTTGAAAAGATCTTTCTAAATCATCTTCTGTTTTTCCATAAGAAAAATATACTTTTCCTGCATTATTTACTAAAGTATCTATATAAATATTTTTATCTAAAAATTGTTCAATGGCTTTTTTTATAGAATGTAATTTACTAAAATCTGCAATATAGTAATCAACATTTATCCTAAAGTTTGATTCTAAAAAAGTTTTGAGTTTTATTGATTTATTTTTATCTCTTGCAAAAAATATAATATTTATTTTTTTTTCTGCTAGAAGCTTTACAAGCTCTAAACCAATTCCCGATGTAGCACCTGTAACAAGGACATTTTTCATTTATATCAATGCCTGATAAACAAAATTTCTAAGATCTGATCTTATTTCTTGACTCAGAGGATTTCCTAGCATTTGAGTCATGAAAACTACACTTATTTTTTCTTTTGGGTCTACCCAAAATAAAGTAGAGGCAGCTCCTCCCCAGGAAAATTCATGCTTTGATCTTAGAATCATGTTTTTTATAGGATCAATAACTACAGAACCTCCAAGGCCAAATCCCACACCTTTACCTATATTTGTTCCCCATTTGCCTTTTGCAATATCATATAAATCAACATTGTCTTCTAAATGGTTAGACATCATAAATTCTGCAGTTTTAGAACCGATAATATTAGTACTGTTTATAGAACCTTTATTTTGTAATAGAGTGCAAAATTTCATATAGTCATCAATTGTAGATAACAATCCTCCTCCACCAGAGTAGCATGATGGTTTTTCAATATATGAACTATTCTCGTAATCATCTTCTACAATATACTTATCGTTTGTTTGGTCATATATATAACAGTTAGCAAGTCTATCAATTTTATCCTTTGGTATTTGAAAAAAAGTATCATTCATTTCTAAAGGCTCAAAGATATTTTTTTTGAAATAATCTTCTAATGACATATTTGCAATTCTTTCAATTATAAAACCTAAAATATCAGTAGAAATTGAGTAGTTGAAAAAATCACCAGGGTTAAATGCTAAAGGGATGTCTGCTAATTTTTTAATATATTGATCAGCAGTAAGTTTTTCTTTTGCTCGAGCAATTTTTATATCTTCTTTTAAATAAATTTTTTGTACAAAAGAAGTTTCCTCAAAGTCATAAGTTAATCCAGATCTATGCATTAGAAGATCCTTAATTGTCATTTTTCTTTTAAGAGGCTCTGTTATTAAGTTATCAAAGCTACCAGATTGATAGACACTTAATTCTTTCCATTCAGGTATAAATTTTTCGACTTCGTCTGAAATATTTATTTTACCTTGCTCAAGTAGCATCATTATAGAGATACTGGTTATGGGTTTAGTCATGGAATAAATTCTAAAAATAGAATCTCTGTTAAGCTTCCTTTTTCTATTTACGTCAATTTCTCCTGTTTGGTAATAAAATACTTCACTGTTTTCTTGCTGTACTAAAACGGAATACCCAGGTAAATTATTAGGCACATAGTTACTATTGAAAAAGCTGCTTAGTCTTTCTAATTTTTCTGAGGACAAGTGCATTTCTAATTTATTTCCTCATAATGAGTCTCTTTAATGCCATACTTATTATCATCAGAAGATTTTGAGGCTAGCCACATTATTAAGGGAATCCACCCAATAACTAATACTATCCATAGTAATTGCCACCATCCTGATCTACCTGTATCGTGTAATCTTCTTGATCCAACAGCTATACTAGGTAAAAATGTTGCTATCTGAATCAAAGTAGTTACTCCTCCATTTCCTCCAATAGCTTTATCCAAACCTAAAGTTGAATCAATTACTGATGCCATTATTCCTAAAATAAATGTAAATAAAAAGAACCACCAAAATTCTGCTTTTCCAGCTCTTCCAGAAAAAATTGCGTAAAGCATAAAACATTTTATTATTGCTATTCTAAAATTCATTACATATTCTCCTTGAGTGATTCTATTGCTTCGGCTAATGAATAATCACTATCTGTTATTGTGTTTTTATCATGACTCCATAATTCGAATTCTATAGTGTTATAAACATTTGTAATTAATGGATGATGATCCATAGCATCTGCAATTTCGGCAACCTGATTTATGAAATCAATTGCGTCCATAAAAGTATCAAATTCATATTTTCTGAATAATTTATTATTTTTTATTTCCCAATTGTTTACTGGGTTACTCAATTGTATAATCCTTTTTATATTTATTTTAATAATAGTTAGGATTCAACATGATAGCAAAAGATTTAGAAGATTATAAAGGCTTTTTTCCAGCAAACCCTACTCCTGTATTTGAAGGAGAAGGAGTAAGAGAGGATGCGTTAAGATCGATACTTGAATACGATATTGAAAACGGAGCTGGTGGATTTTGGTTAGCCGGAACTACAGGTGAAGGTCCTATTCTTACAGAAAGACAAAGAAGGGAAACTGCAGAAATATCTTCTGATGTTTGTAAAGGGAGAGTAAAGACTATAATGCATGTTGGTGGTATAACAACCGAACTTTCAATATCTGGAGCCAAGGCAGCAAAGGAATCTGGATGCGATTCTATTTGCTTACTACCACCTTTTTTATATGCTATTGATGAACAAGGCGTTTTAGATTTTTATAAAGAAGTTTCAGATGCTTGTGATAATTTACCATTTTTTGTTTATAATCTTCCACAAATAACAGGCATAGAATTTGTTCCAGGTAAAGCTTCTGCTCCAGGACAAGTTTCAATGGATAAAGTAGTTGAACAAGTTCCAAATGTAGCGGGTCTAAAACATTCAGCTGCAAATCAAGCTATGATTCCAGTATTTAAAAATATGGGATTAGCTTGTTTTTCTGGAAATGGTTTTTTACCTTTACCATCCCTCACTTTAGGAGCGGTCGGTACTGTTGATGCTCCTCTATCAATAATACCTTCTGTTTACAATGATTTGTATAAAGCTTGGGTTAGAGGTGATATAAAAACAGCTAGTGAAAAACAAAATGAAGTTACTAAAAAAGTAAGCGTTTTAAAATCTTACAACTCTGCTGCAGATGCATCAAAAACTCTATTATCTGAAATTTTAGAAATAGATTGTGGCAGATCTATCCTTCCTAATAGAAGATTAACTGATTCAGAAAGAAAAGAGCTTTTATCAAGAGCTAAAGAAGTAGGACTAATTTAGAAATTACAAGCCATTTCTACTGCGTTCTCAGCATAAGTAACAGCGTTTTGTATTCTGTCAGTAGCTTGTTTATGATTATTTACTGTAAGGACAGCAAAAATTATTGGCTTTTGTTCTTCTATAGAAACTTTTTGAATACCAATACTAGCATTTTCTGAGATGAATTTATAATGGTCGGTCTCTCCTTGTATTATACATCCGATAGCTATAATAGCGTCATAATTTTTAGATATTTTTTTACATGCATAAGGTATTTCAAATGATCCTGGGACTTCATAACTTGAAATGTTTTTTACTCCAAGTTCCTTTAACCTTTTTATGGCTACTGTCTCCATTTCTTCGGTGATATCATAGTTAAACTTTGCCTTAACTATAGCAATGTTTATCTTTGAAGGGTCTTTATCTAAAATCCCTATTTCAGGTGTTGTTTTACTCAATTTCATGCCCCATTTTTTCTATTTTTGTTTCTATATATTTTTCATTTTGAGGTCTTTTTTTTGCACTTAGTTTTTTTGTTGAATTTATTTCTAGTCCAAATCCTTCTAACCCAATTACTTTTTTAGGATTATTGGTTAATAGATCGAATTTTTTTATACCTAAAGATCTTAATATTTGTGCACCAATTCCATAAGTCCTTAAGTCCATTGGGAAACCTAGAGATAAGTTAGCATCAACAGTGTCCATTCCTTCTTCTTGAAGTTTATAGGCTTTTAATTTATTAATTAGACCAATTCCTCTGCCTTCTTGCCTCATGTATACAAAAACACCAGAATCAGATTTAGAAATTTGCTCTAAAGCCATGTCTAGTTGATCTCCGCAATCACATTTTACAGAACCTAATATGTCTCCAGTTGTACACTCTGAATGAACTCTAACTAATGTTGTTGTATCTTTTGATATTTTCCCTTTTATTAATGCAATTGGTTCTGATTTATCTACTTTTGACTTAAACCCTATTACATTAAACTCTCCATATTTAGTTGGGAGTTTAGTTTCAATAACTTTTTCTACCAAATTTTCTTTTGCTATTCTGTAAGCGATAATATCTTCTATAGAAACAATGGGCATATTATATTTTTCTGAAATTATTTTAAGATCATCTCCTCTAGCCATTGTTCCATCTTCATTCATTACTTCGCAAATAACTGCAGCTGGTATTTTTCCTGATAATTTAACTAAATCAACAGAACCTTCTGTATGTCCTGCTCTAACTAAAACGCCACCGTTTTGGTACCTAAGCGGGAAAATATGTCCAGGTTTTACAAAATCGCTTTTACTAGAATTTTTATTAGCAAGTTTTTTTACAGTATTTGATCGGTCTTTGGCAGAAATTCCTGATTCGATATCATTTGATGCATCGACTGAAACAGTAAATGCAGTACCCATTGATTCAGTGTTTTGAGTTACCATAGGTTCAAGATCTAAGTTATCAATTATTGATCCATCAAGAGGAGTGCAAATCAATCCTCTTGCAACAGTTGCCATGAAATTTATATCTTCTGGCTTACAATCTTGAGCTGGAAGAGCAATATCACCCTCATTCTCTCTTCCTTCATCATCAACAATAATAACCATTTTCCCATTTTTAAAATGATCGATTGCATTTTCCACAGACTTGATCTGTTTTTCAGTAGGTGCTTGAGTGTTTATTTCTGTGTTCATTTTTATTTTCTTTTTATTATGTCTTCTACGTATTTTTTAATGTATCTTGCATTTACATCAGTTTCTACATTAACATATTGGTTTATTTTAAGATTCTTAAAAGTTGTTTCTTTTAATGTGTGTGGAATAAAAGAAACTTTAAATAAATTATCTTTTATTTCATTTACAGTTAGGCTTGTCCCATCAATTGCAACGTAACCTTTTACTATTATATTATCTATGATTTTTTCATTCACCTCAAAAGTTACTACGGTACTTTCTTTTAATTCGTCGATTTCTCTGCATATGCCAGTGTCTTCAACATGTCCTTCTACTAAATGTCCACCTAATCTTGTTTCTAACGTTGCTGATCTTTCTAAATTTACATGAGAGATATTTTGCTCTTTACCAAAAATAGTTTTATTTATTGTTTCTTCAGAAAGATCAAAACTTATTTTATTTCCATCTATTTTTGTAATAGTAAGGCAAATTCCTGATGTAGATATAGAATCTCCGACGTTAGAGTTTTCTAAAATCTTATTGCACTCTACAGTTAAATCATAATCGTTTTGAGAATGAACTTTACCGATTTCTTCTATTATTCCAGTAAACATAATTAATTTATTATTCCTGTAATAAGTATATCTTCTTTTATGGATTCTACTGTTGTATTACCTAGTTTGATTTTATCTATAATTTTTTGTATCCCTTGTCCTCCAACTGGAGATGGTGCAGTGATACCTCCAAAAATAGTAGGAGAGATAAATGCATAAACTTTATTAACTAATTTTTCATCAAAAAAAGATCCTAACAGAGTTCCACCTGATTCAATAAGAATCTCATAGCATCCTATTTCATATAAGTATTTGATAACTTCTTTAGGTGAAATTTTTTCATTTTTAGAACTTATATGCGTTATGTGCGCAGGGATATTTTTTCGACTTGGATCTTTTGAAGTGAACCAAATTACATTGCCAGAATTTTTATCATTATAGATCTCATGAGATTCGTTTAATTTTGAGCTGTTATCTAAGATCACTCTATATTTTGGTTTTCCAGTTTTTAAATTATTTATTCTTGAAGTAAGTTTTGCATTATCTGAAATAATTGTGTTTATTCCTGTTATAATTGCATCGCATTGGTTCCTTATCTCATGGACTCTTATTCTAGAATTTTCTGAAGTTATCCATTTGGATTCATTGTTTGAGGTAGAGATTTTCCCATCAAGAGTCATTGCAAACTTAGCCGAAATTCTTGGTTTTTTATTTTTTATCATAAAATCATATGCTTCATATAATTTATCAATCTGATCTGATTGTTCTAAACCCCATGATCTACTCACTTCAATTCCAGCTTTTTGCAATTGCTTAAATCCTTCTCCATTAACTTTAGGGTTTACATCGATTTTTGGGCATGAGATTTTTTTTATACCTGATTGAATTATTAATTCAGTACAAGCTTTATCATGTGTCCTAAAATTATGTGGTTCCAATGTGCAATATAAGGTGGCATTGGTCAGATCAATTTGAGCATTTTTTATAGCTGAAGCTTCAGCATGATCTTTAGGACTTTCTAGAGTTTTACCCTCTGAGATTATTTCTCCCTGATTGACAATTAAAGCTCCTACTGCTGGTCTTGGAGATACTAATCCCATTGATTCTTTAGCTAAATCTATAGCTCTTTGTTGAAATTTGATCTCATCCATTTAAGTTTTCTTTGAAATTTGATTTTCAAAATCCTTAAAGACTCTACTTTCCGTTGGATCAATTTGGCCTTGATATCTACTTGATAATTCAGGAGATCCATAGGGTTTTTCAGCAGCTGAATTCATTTTTTGAAAAGATATTTGTCCTATTCTCATACCGTAATATAAAGTGATTGGTAATCTTGATACATTTGCTAATTCTAAAGTTAAATTACCATCAAAGCCTGGGTCAACAAACCCGGCTGTTGAATGAATTAATAGACCTAATCTTCCTAAAGAGCTTTTTCCTTCAATTCTAGCTACCATAGAGTTTGGAATGCTTATTTTTTCTAAAGTAGAACCCAACACAAATTCACCTGGATGAAGTATAAAGGGTTCATCTCCTTGTATAGTTAATTTTGTATTTAGATCTGGAAGCTCTTTCTTTAGATCTATATATGGTGCATTAGAATGATTAAATATAAGTAAGGTTTCATCAAGATGTAGATCCACACTTGCAGGTTGAACGTCTTTTTCAAAATATGGATCAATTCCAATAAGGCCAGATTTAATTGCTTCTTTGATGTCTCTGTCTGAAAGTACCATATTTTCCTCTTGATTAGTTTTTTCTATAAAGATTATATTTCATTATGTGATTTATTTGAACCAAAAATTACTCCTTACTTGTCAGCATCTCTGATTTCTCTTTCTGTAAAATCTTTTGGAGCAGAATCTTTAGGCTGATATTTTAAGATATTTCTTGCTTTTTCAATTGACCAAATTTTCCAATAATTATCAGATGTGGCATAAAACGTTTCGTATCTAATATCCTTTGGAGCGTTAATTGATTTTTCAACAATTTGTGTTAGATCTCTATGGCTAAGCCAGAGATTAAGTGAGGCAGGGGAAAATGTCGGATCATCATCTGACAAAACCCATCCAATTCTTAAATTTATAGTAGAAATATCATGATAATCAGAATAATAACTTCCAATTGCTTCACCAAAAGCCTTAGAAACACCATAATAACTGTCTGGTCTGATCCTGGTCTTTTCATCTAAAGCTGAATAATTTTTTGGAATTTTATTATAATTCCCATTGTTTATAAAAGAATATGGTTCTATTTCATAATTAGCTCCAGTAGCATGCTGAGAGCTTGCAAATACAACTCTGTTTAATTTATGATGCTTTGCTGCTTCATAAATGTTATATACACCAATTAAGTTATTTTGTAATATAGATTCCCAATCTCCATGTACTCTTCTATCGCCAGCAAGATGTACTACAGTATCAATATTTTCAAAAGCATCAATAATAGTTTCTAATTTATCTATATTTCCAATGTGTGTTTTTGAATCTTGAGACTTATTTTGATCTAATACCTTTACATTAAATTTTTCATTTAGGTTTTTGACAAGGACGCTTCCTACTAAACCACTTCCACCAGTAATTAGAATGTTTTTTTTCATCCAGATTATCCTATCTTCATTTATCTATAATATTTATAAACTATTCAAACAATATAATATATTTATATGATTGAAAATTTAACAAACATTTCTAAAACCATAATTTTATCTTCGATGATTATAATTATCATCCAGTTAATTTTTACTTCTTATAAAGTAAATGGTGATTCTATGAACCCAACTTTAGAACATGGAGATAGAGTTTTAGTTATGAAATTAAATTATATTAATATCCCTTTTAGAGATAAAAAAATTATTATTAATAATCCTAAGAAAGGTTCAATAATCGCATTTAAAAAATTAGATGAAGATGTTGAATTAGTAAAAAGAGTTATAGCCTTACCAAATGAAAAAGTTGATATAAAAAATCAAATAGTTTTTATTAATGATGAAATCCAGGAACGAGGATTTGGTGTAACTCTTCCTCATTCTGACTTTCCAATAATTATTCAAAATAACTGTATATTTGTAATGGGAGATAATCGGAATTCATCTAATGATTCTAGAAGATTTGGTTGTATTCCTATTGAAAATATTGATGGTCAAGTAGCATTAAGGGTTTGGCCTTTAAGTAAATTTGAGTTATACAGATAAGGATTTTTCAAAAAAATCTATTTCTTCTGGGAAAATTATAGGTTCTTTTCCTACTACTAGTTCAAATTGATCAACATAATTATTATTTCTAATGAATGATGGAGGCGCAACTATATAACCATCTGAATATATAGAAATTCCATTAGTTTTATTAAGTGAGGGAAGTTTGTTTGAATATCTGAACCAAAATTGAATTTTTTTTTCAGGAGTCACTATTGTGGTTGTACTCCCATATAAATTTTCTATAAAGTTTTTTAAGATTAAATTTGAAATACTTTCTTCAAAACTATTTATAGATTTATGAAACTTTTGAATAACCGCATCATTCTCAAATTCCATAACTGATAGGTTACCTTTTTCTCCCAAAATTAAACCACAATTATCAAGTTTTTTTTCCCCAAACCATTTATAAATCTCTTCATCAGACATTTTTATACCTTGAACAGCTTTATGATAAAGAAGCCGCCCTTCTGTTGAATTATGAATATCTTTAGAAAAAGGTGAACAGGGGAATGCTATCAGGCCAAAACTTTGATATTCAAAAAGAGTTTGAATCATTTCTAATTCATTTTCCATGAATCCTCCTAATGAAAAAAACCATTTGGATCAGTCCATTTTTTTGAAACTTTCACAGAAAGCACTTCTCCTTGACAAGTTAAATCATCATATTTATCAAAGAACTTAGCTATAAAAAGAGTACTTTTATTTTTTTTCTCAATTATTTTAGCCCTAACTGTTACTTTCCCATCAATGCGAGTAGGTTTTTTGAAATCAATTTTCAAGAAACCTGTTGCAAACCAAATAGGTTCACCTTCACCAATTTCTCTACCTTCTGATCTATAGGAATCTGCTATTGATGAACATACGCAATGACAGTCAATTATTGTTGAAATAGTTCCTCCATTCATAACATCTGGCGGCATTGCGGCATGGTGTTTTTGAGGATCAAATACACAGACGGCTTCATCTTTTTCCCAAAATGATTTTATTTGTAATCCTTTTTTATTCCAAGACCCACATCCATAGCAATTATTACCAATTAACTTGTCCTGAAAAAAAACTTTCATTTTTATTTATTTTTAAAAAATTTCAAATAAATACTAAATATGAATAAAGATGAAATGATTATTAGTACCCCAATAATCATTGTATTGGTGGCTAAAATTTGATTATCTTGAAAATATGCCTGCTGAGATAGATTTATGGCTTCGTTAAATTGTCTTCTGCTAGCTTCAGACTTTATCAGCCAACCATTTATAAAAAAATATAGCCCTAAAATATTTATCAATATTGATAAGGTTATCAAAAATATATCAATTATATTAAAATTTTTTATTTTCATGCTTTAATTTTACACTATAGGCATTGTATACTTTTTAAGTATACAAATTTAGAGGATAAAAAATTATGAATACTCAAGATTTATTAAGAACCATAAAGGACAGAAGAAATACAAAATCATTTACAGATCAAGATGTTAAGAAATCTGATATTGAATTGATTTTAGAATCAGGAGTTTGGGCTCCTAATCATAGAAATACAGAGCCATGGAGATTTATTGTTGTAGATAAAAAATCTCCATTAAAGAAAGATATTTCTAATTCTATGATTAATCTACAAGAAGAAACTTCTAATTTAACTTTGACTGAAGATCAGAAAAACAACATTTCATCATCAATAGATAAATCTCCATGTTTTATTTTTGTATTCACGACTTTAGGAGATAATCCTGAAATGACAGAAGAAAACTATGGTGCTGTTTGTTGTGCTATCCAAAACATGCAACTTTTAGCTACTACATTAGGATTAGGAGTTGGGTGGTCAACAGGCAAAATATCAAAAATAAAGAACCTAAATGAATTACTAGATGTTGATAAGACTTTAAAAATAGTAGGAGTTTTATCAGTTGGTTATCCAAGCTCAAATAATGAAAAATCTAGAGAAGAATTTAGTACATTGACTAAATGGTTATAATTCATTAATTTACATTTTTGAAACATTTAATATACACCTTTGTAACATTAAAATAACATAATTCATTTATCCCTATTTTCAAAAAAGGAGAGAAAAATGGATTCAGGTTCTATATCTTGGATGCTAATTTGTTCAGCTTTGGTCCTATTTATGACACCTGGATTAGCATTTTTTTACGGTGGTCTTGTTAGAGGTAAAAATTTACTTTCAACCATCATGTATTCTTTTATTTCATTAGGATTGGTAAGTATTGTTTGGGTTTTATGGGGCTATACAATTGCATTTGGTGAAGGAGGGAATGATTATTTTGGATCATTTAAGAGTATTGGACTAAATGGAATAGACACTCCTGATGAACAAGTTTTTGCTATATTTCAAATGATGTTTGCTATTATTACCCCAGCTCTAATAACAGGAGCTTTTTGTGAAAGATTTAAGTTTAAAACTTATTTGATCTTTTTAGTATTATGGGTCTCTTTGGTATATGCTCCAATTGCACATTGGATATGGTCTGAAGATGGATGGCTATTTAAAAGAGGAGCGTTAGATTTTGCTGGAGGCGCGGTTGTTCATATTAATGCAGGTATGGCAGCAATAGTAGCAGCAATATTAGTAGGTAAAAGAAGAAATCCTGGTTTAGAACCTAATAATATCCCTTTTGTAATATTAGGAGCATCAATGTTATGGTTTGGGTGGTTTGGATTTAATGCAGGTTCTGGTTTAGCAGCAAATGGGCAAGCAGTGAATGCATTTTTAGTTACAAATACTTCTGCCGCTATGGCAATGATGGTCTGGGTTGTTCTTGGGATATATCATGGTGGAAAAGTTAGTGCAGTGGGAGCTGCTACTGGATCTATAGCTGGACTTGCAACAATTACACCTGCTTCTGGCTTTGTAGATGTACAAGCAGCATTAATACTTGCCTTGGTTAGTGGACTAATTACTTTTTATGCGGTTTATTTCAAAAGTAAATTTAATCTAGATGATGCTTTAGATGTTTTTGCAGTTCATGGAATAGGTGGTATTTTAGGAATTATTGGAACAGGTTTTTTTGCAAAAGAAGCTATTGGTGGAGCTAAAGGAATTTTTGAAGGATCTTCAACACTTTTTGTTGAGAATTTGATCATGATAATAGCAACAACTATTTATTCTTTAATTGCTTCATTCGTTATATTAAAGGTCTTAGATTTAATTCCTGCCTTAGGATTAAGGTCAACTGATTTAGAAGAAGATATTGGTTTAGATCTAAGTGATCATGGTGAAAGAGCATACGTTTCAGATGGAGCAGATTAGATAGATTTTTTTTATTAATGTAAAATTTAAATAATGAAATACATACTTTTATCATGCTTGATTTTTCTATTTGCCTGCTCAAATTCTGAGACAGATAAAGACTTAGAAGAAACTCAAAGCACGAATTCTAACTTAGAAACAATAAAAGATGCTAATCTTCAACCTTTAATCGACAATTCAAATACTGTTACATCTGATAAATTTTGCATTTTATCTAATGGTGAAAAAGTAGAAGAAGGATGGTCTGGAAATGATACGGGGAATAATTCTTGTAATAAGTGTAGATGTATGAATGGAAATCTTGCATGTACAAAAATGGCATGTATTAATTCAAATTTTGAAAAAACTTTTGCCAATGAACCGACTTCTACAAAAACACCAATTTTAACTTCTACTCCGACCAATGAAGTAACATTGAATTTGCCATCTCCTACTCCATCAATTGAAATATCTATTACACCAAATTTATGTTCTGATACAGAAATAGAATTGACTAATAAATGGGTTGAAGCTCTTCAGGCTGCAGAACTTACTAAATGTATTCGCCCTTTTGGAATTTTAATAGCAGCTCAAGAAGATGTTCCTGATATTTATATAAAGCAAACAGCACAAATAGTCGCTGAGATAGTTGATCCTGATATGGATGGTGTTGCAAATGATCCTCTAGTAGTAGATTTATTATCTGACTATAAAAGATCTTGGATAACTATGCCTTCTCAAAATCCAGATTCATGGAGTGATATTGAACAAACCCTTCAGCAAAAATTAAACTCTTATAGTATTAATCTTCCAAGGTGGTGGATGATTGGAGATAGAAATTTTGATGATACTCCTCCAGATAAACACGCTAAAGCTGTCATGGTTGAGGAAGTATTTCACTTTATACATCAATTTGGATACAGCACAGTATATCCAGAAATTTTTGGAGTTGAAGATTGGAGCTCAATTATAGCTTTAGAAACAAAATTAGCAGCTTGTGATTGGTGGCAACACCCAGAAAATGATTGTGATGATAGACCTGCAACATACCTAGGAGATTGCTCAGAGCCCAATTGCGACATAACTGAGTTCTACCATCAAGTTTTAATCACTATGGCTGGGATGAAACCTGCTTGGTTGGGAATTGGTTTTCCAAATAATTATGAAGAATTAGAAAAAAAACTTTCTAAAGAATTA
>CETI01045968.1_pt1 | contig 16375 bp, 14 predicted proteins | sample 361441 | NCBI WGS metagenome assembly CETI01 (sample SAMEA2622478, study PRJEB7988) | marine metagenome | biome: marine biome (ENVO:00000447); feature: deep chlorophyll maximum layer (ENVO:xxxxxxxx); material: "saline water (ENVO:00002010), including plankton (ENVO:xxxxxxxx)" | depth 90 m | reverse complement strand
ATTGATTAATGAGGCAATTGTTTAATGAGTATAGAAATTAAATCACCGACATTCCCTGAGTCTGTTGCAGATGGAACAATTGCGAAATGGCTCAAAAAAGAGGGAGATCATGTAAATCAAGATGAGGTAATCGTTGAGATAGAAACTGATAAAGTTGTTCTTGAGGTTCTTGCACAATCAGATGGAGTAGTCTCAAAAATTATTAAACCTGAAGGCGAGATTGTTGCTAGTTCTGAATTAATTGGTGAATTTGAGGAGTCAGACGGAAGTTCGATAACACAACAAGTTAAACAAGAAGAAAAAAGTGAACCTAACGAAGAAACTAAACTTGATAAAAGTGATGATTTAGATAACTCAAAAAAAATGGGTCCTGCTGCAAAAAAAATTATATCTGAAAAAAATATTGATCCAGAAAATATAAAAGCATCTGGTAAAAACAATACTATTACAAAGGCAGATGTAATTAATCATTTAGAAACTAAAACAATCGACAAGGAAGATCATAATATTTTTTCTGAAAGTGTAATTTCAAGTGAAGATAGACCCGAAAAAAGAGTTCCAATGTCTAGACTCAGATCTACTATTGCCAAAAGATTAGTATCAGTTAAACAAGAAACAGCGATGCTAACAACGTTTAATGAAGTTGATATGCTGCCTATAAAAGAACTTAGAGCAAAATATGGTGCTGAATTTCTAGAGGAGCATGATGTTAAGCTTGGTTTTATGGGATTTTTTGTAATTGCAGCAGTACAAGCCTTAAAAAAATTCCCTGTAGTTAACGCATCTATTGACGGAAATGATGTCGTATATCATGGTTTTCAAGACATTGGAGTAGCTGTTTCTACAGAGAGAGGTTTAGTAGTTCCAGTGATAAAAGATGCAGATACAAAATCTTTACCTGAAATTGAAAAAGCAATATTAAGTTACTCTGATAAAGCAAGAAATGGTAAGTTATCTATTGACGAAATGCAGGGAGGTACATTTACTATTTCAAATGGTGGAGTCTTTGGTTCTTTACTCTCAACGCCGATTCTTAATGCTCCGCAAACTGCGATATTAGGAATGCATGCTATTCAAGATAGACCAGTTGCAATTAATGGGGAGGTTGTAATAAGACCTATGATGTATTTAGCAATGAGTTATGATCATAGACTTTTAGATGGTAAAGAGGCTGTAACCTTCTTAGTATCTATCAAAGAACAACTTGAATCACCTGAGAGATTATTGCTTAATTTATAAATTATTAATGGAAAAAATGTTTGATGTAGTAGTTATAGGAAGTGGACCCGCTGGTTATGTATCCGCTATAAGATGCTCTCAGTTAGGTCTTAAAACGTTATGCATAGAGGAATCGCATAGCGACAGTGGCAAACCTAATTTTGGTGGTACATGTCTTAATGTTGGTTGTATTCCTTCAAAAGCTCTCTTAGATTCTTCACATAGATATTATGAAGCAAATAAGAAACTATCTGAACATGGAATACAGATAGAAAGTTTAAAGTTAGACTTAAAATCTATGATGAAAAGAAAAGACGATATCGTAGGTAAACTTACTGGAGGTATAAGCGGTCTTTTTTCTGCTAATAAGGTTGAATCTATGATAGGCAGAGGCAAGATTATCGATATCAACTCTGTTGAAGTTACAAAACCAGATGGCAGCACAGAAACAGTAGATGCTAAAAATATTATTATAGCTACAGGCTCTAAGCCAATAGAGATATCATCGGCTAAATTTAGTAAACATATCTTAGATAGCACTGGTGCGCTTTGCTTGAACTCAGTCCCAAAAAAGCTAGGCGTTGTTGGTGCTGGTATTATTGGACTAGAACTAGGAAGTGTATGGTCAAGGCTTGGTTCTGAAGTGACTGTAATAGAAGCGCTCGATGAATTTCTTCCAATGACAGATCATGACATTTCCAAAGAATCATTAAAAGAATTTCAAAAACAGGATTTGGATATAAAATTGGGCTCTAAGGTTACTAGCACAAAGGAATTAAAAAATTCAGTCAAGGTCAAATTTGAAAGTAATGATCAAGAAATTGAGATGGAATTTGATAAATTAATTGTGGCTGTTGGCAGGGCACCAAATTCGTCAAATGTAATTAGTGATCAATTAAATATCGAGATAGAAGATGGTTTTATTAAAGTTAATGATTTTTGTCAAACTAGCGTAAATAACATATGGGCAATTGGTGATGTTGTTAGAGGTCCTATGCTTGCTCATAAGGGTAGTGAAGAGGGAATAATGGTTGCAGAAAGAATTGCAGAAAAACATACCGAAGTAAATTATGATTTGGTTCCGTCAGTAATATATACCCATCCTGAGATAGCATGGGTGGGTCAAAATGAAAAAGAATTAAAAGACAATAATATTGATTATAAAGTAGGTAAGTTTCCATTTGCAGCGAGTGGAAGGGCGCTAGCAGTTGATCAATCGGTTGGTTTTGTAAAAGTTTTATCTCATGCAAAAACTGACACTATTCTAGGAGTTCATGTTTTTGGTCCTGCTGCTGCTGAAATAGTACAACAGGCCCTTATTTCAATGGAATTTGGCTCAAGCTCTGAAGATATTGCCTTAACTATGTTTAGCCATCCGACTGTATCAGAGGCATTTCATGAAGCAGCACTATCTGCAAATAATCTAGCAATCCATATAGGAAATAAAAGAAAATGAATTTACATGAGTATCAAGGCAAAGCATTGTTTGCAGAATATAACTTACCTATATCAAAAGGAAAAGTAGTATTTGAAGCTGGAGATATAATTGATGCATGTAATGAAATCGGAGGTTCAAAGTGGGTTGTAAAAGCGCAAGTTCATGCTGGTGGTAGAGGTAAATCTGGAGGTGTTGAATTAATTAGTGATCCTGAGGATGGTGTTAAATTTGCTCAAAAATGGCTTGGTAATAATTTAGTAACCTATCAAACTGATAAAAAGGGTCAGCCTGTAAATTCTATTTTAGTAGAGGAATGCACCAACATAGCAAAAGAGCTATACCTAAGCGCTATTATTGATAGAGAATCACAAAAAATTGTTTTCATAGGATCTAGTGAGGGTGGAGTGAATATTGAGGATGTTGCAAAAAATATGCCTGAAAAAATTATCTATCAAGGTTTCGTTTATAAAGATGATTCACTAAAAGAAAATGCGGAAAATATTGCAAAAGTTCTTAAATTGAATGATCAACAAACAATACAATTCATATCCATAATAGATAATCTTTTAAGATTATTCGTTGAAAAAGACTTGAGCTTGCTAGAGATTAATCCGCTTGTAATTACAGAAAATGGCGATTTACATTGTTTAGATGCAAAGATAAATATTGATTCAAATGCGCTTTACAGACAGCCAGAATTATTAGAAATGCGTGATGAATCACAAGAAGATCCTAAAGAAGCAGAAGCTGCTAAAAGTGATTTGAGTTATGTTTCTTTGGATGGGAATATTGGGTGTATGGTTAATGGAGCAGGCCTGGCAATGGGGACAATGGATACTATTAAATTCTTTGGTGGAAATCCTGCAAATTTCTTGGATGTTGGTGGTACTGCAACCCAAGAAAGAGTTGCTAAGGCTTTTAAAATAATTCTTGATGATCCAAATGTAAAAGTAGTTTTAGTAAATATTTTTGGTGGTATTGTGAGATGTGATTTAATTGCAGAGGGTATTATTGCTGCCATTAAAGAAGTTGAAGTAAAGATTCCAGTTGTTGTGCGCTTGGAAGGTAATAATGCTGACATTGGATCAAAAATTTTATCTGAAGCAAAAATTAAGATTGAAAGCATTAATGATTTAGCCGAAGCAGCTAAAAAGGCAGTTTTACTTGCGAAATGAGCATTTTAATTAATAAAGATACAAGAGTAATTGTTCAAGGATTTACTGGCTCTCAGGGAACATTACATTCTGAGCAGTCTATGGAGTATGGTACAAACATAGTTGGAGGTGTAACTCCTGGCAAAGGAGGAAAAGAGCATCTAGGGAAACCGGTTTTTAATTCAGTTGAAGATGCTAAGAATTGCCTTGATCCAAATGCTTCTATTATTTTTGTGCCCGCAAGATTCTGCAAAGACTCAATTTTGGAATCAGCCGAAGCAGGCATCAAACTAATTATTTGCATAACTGAAGGAATTCCTACATTAGATATGCTTGAAGTTAAAAAACGAGTTGACGATCTTGGAGTGAGATTGATTGGACCAAATTGTCCTGGAATCATAACACCAGGTGAGGCAAAGCTAGGAATAATGCCTGGAGATATTCATATGCCAGGTTCAATAGGCATAATTTCAAGATCTGGTACTCTTACTTATGAAGCAGTTAAGCAGACTACTGATTTAGGCTTTGGACAAAGTAGCTGTGTTGGAATTGGAGGAGATCCAATACCAGGATCTTCTTTCATTGATATGCTTAAATTATTTCAAGATGATAAACAAACTGAAGCTATTGTTATGGTAGGAGAAATAGGCGGGACAGCAGAAGAAGCAGCTGCAGAATATATTAAAAATAATATTACAAAACCAGTTATCTCTTATATTGCTGGTCAAACAGCACCAGCGGGAAAGAGAATGGGTCATGCAGGTGCAATTATCGCTGGCGGAAAAGGAACAGCAAAAAATAAAATTGATAAACTTCAAGAATGTGGTGTTTATATAGCAGACAATTTAGTATCTATTGGTTCAAAAGTTGCTGAGGTTGTCGGTTAAAATACCTTTTTATTTTTGATTTCATTATCCATCTCAATCTAAAAATTGATAATATTGAAAAAATTGTAAGTCCTATAATCATGCCATACCACATTCCCTTTGCACCCATTGGAGAACTGAAACCTATATTTGTTAGGTAATAGCCTATTGGCATAGCAAAAATCCAATATGATATTAGTAGAAGTATCATAGGTATAAATGTATCTTTATAACCCCGCAGACTTCCTAAAGCACCCATTTGAATTCCATCCGGAAGCTGAAATATAGCTGCAAATAAAATTAAACTTGCTGCTAGTTCCAATACTGGTAACTCTGTCGTATACAGGCTTACTATTAGAGTCCCAAAGCTAATAATTATAATACTGTTAATTAAAGCACCTCCTATACATAGCATTATTGTAGAGGTTGCAGCAACCTTTGCTTGTAATGGATTATTCTCTCCAATTAAATTACCAACTCTTGTTGATGAGGCTAAACCAATTGCCAGAGGGACCATAAAAAACAGACTGGCTATATTGATTGCTACAGAATGACTTGCAACAACAACTTCTCCAAGAACACTCAAAATTATTGCTGCTCCAGAAAACATACTCAATTCAATAAAAATCCCAAGACCTATTGGCAAACCAAGCTTAAAAACTTCTTTCGTTGTATTTCTGGAAGGCAAAGAAAATTTAGAAAATGGCTCTGTCTTTTCATACTTTTTAGAGAAGCTAATGTATATGATTATCGATATCATCATAATAAATGAAACAATTGATGTCGCAATCCCACAACCTACACCACCAAGTTTTGGGGCACCAAACCACCCATAAACGAATATTAGATCAAGAGGGATATTTAAGAGCATGCCAGCAAAAGCAATATAAAAAACTGGTTTTGTAAAAGTCATACCTTCGCTATAACATCTCAAACATGTAAAGATAGTTACAAAAAACCATCCAATCGATACAGCTTTGAGATAGTCAATGGTAATCGATGTAATTGAACTTTTTATAGGCAGTAGATTTATTATTAAATCCATATTGAAAAATATAATTGCCATTAATAAACCAAGGCCTGCAGCAACCCAAAGAATTTCTCTTAATTTCTGTCCAATTTCAATAAACCTTTTAGCTCCATATAATTGAGCAACAATTGGAGTTACTGCAAAAATAATTCCTGTAAAAAAGAACCAAATTGTATTGGAAAAAGCAGTCCCAACTGCAAGTCCAGCAAGATCATTCGCACTTGCTCTTCCAGCAATAATTGTATCGGTCGTTCCCATCAGCGCATATGATAGCTGAGAACCAAAAATTGGAATCCCAATTCTTATAAGCTTTTTGAACTCAAAAAAATATTTTTTCATATTGAAAATAAATTTGTTATTTTTTTTTTGGGTACTTTATCATATTAAAATAATATATTTAGGAGAATATTATTAGAAAAGATAACAGGCCATATTGGTTAAAAAAATATGCTACAAGATTAAATAATTTATACGTTCAATATTTTTTAAAACCACAATTTAAGTATTTAGGAAAGGGTGGTGCATACTTTAAGCCAAGATATATAAAAGTATTTGGTAACTGTGTAAGCATTGGTGATTATCCAACACTTATTGGCGCACCTGATGCCGTTCTTCAGTTTACGTCATGGAATATTGGGGAGAATATAGGTGAAATTTCAATTGGAAAATATTCTCTAATTACGCCAGGTGTTAGAATTATGGCTGCAGAGAAAATACAAATTGGTGATGCTTGCATGATTGCTCATGGAGCATATATATCTGATGCTGATTGGCATGGGATTTATGACAGAGCACAACCTGTTGGTAAAACTGAACCAGTTATATTAAAAGATAATGTTTGGATAGGCGATAGTGCAATTATTTGTAAAGGTGTAACTATTGGCAAGAACAGTATTATTGGAGCTGGAGCAGTAGTAACAAAAGATGTTCCAGACAATTCAATATACGCAGGAAATCCAGCAAAATTAGTAAAAAAACTTGACCAAGATTCATTCATATCTCGGAAAGATTTTTTTAATGATCCAAAAAAGCTTGCAAAAGACTTCGACATGCTTGATAGATTCAATTTAAAAAATAATTCAATATTTAACTGGGTTAAAAGTATAGTTAAGCCTGACAATACTCATTAATATTCTTAAGACTTATAATTTGTCACAATTTGACAGATGATTGGTACCGAAATTACTTATTGATGGCTTTATTTGTTACTCAGATGCTATAAATAGCAAAACAGCATAAAACTATCTAAATCTACCTATCAAGACCCTTTTTATTTACAATGTAGCTATGACTCATGTAAAAAAAAATGATCGAGAATGGAAGGAATTGCTTAGCGAAGAAAGTTATAGAGTAACTAGGGAATCTGGAACAGAGAGACCATTCACTGGGAAATACTGGGACTTTGATGAAGATGGGGTTTACAAGTGTATTTGTTGTGGAGAAAATTTATTTGAATCATTTTCAAAATATGATTCAGGCTGCGGCTGGCCTAGTTTTTTTATTCCAAGCAATAATAATTCAATAAATGAATTCGAAGATAATTCATTAGGTATGGTGAGAACCGAAGTGAAGTGTTCAAGTTGTGATGCTCATCTTGGACATGTTTTTAATGATGGCCCTCAACCTACTGGTTTGAGGTATTGTATAAACTCAGCTGCACTAGATTTTGACAAAAATTAATTCTTACAAATCAGACCCAAAAGGTATTTTTAGCAGCCTTAAAAAAGTTGTGTCAGGTACTAGTTTATCCAGATTTTTTGGATTGGTGAGAGACATATCTACAACAAACCTTATGGGTGCTTCTGTATTTCATGATATCTTCATAATATGTTTAAAAATCCCAAATCTATTTAGACATTTTTTTGCTGAAGGAGCATTTAACCAGGCTTTTATACCAATCTATAGTGATTATCAAAAAAATAAAAATACAAATGATGCAAAAGCATTTTTAAACGCGATAGCAGGAACACTTCTTACAGTATTGTTTGTATTTACTGTAATTGTATTAATATTCACCCCGATTTTTGTATTAATATTTGCTCCTGGTTTTTATATTGATCCTCTAAAAAAAGATCTTTCAATACAAGTTCTTAGAATCATGTTTCCATATCTTGCTTTAATGTCCCTTGTTGCCTTTGCTGGAGGTATACAAAATACTCATCAAAAGTTCACCGTGCCAGCGTTTACACCAGTTTTATTCAACTTATCTTTAATTATTGCAGCTGTTTTTGTTGCGCCTTATTATGATATGCCTATTTATATTCTTGCATGGGGTGTTTTGTTAGCTGGCTTTCTTCAGCTTTTGATTCAAATTTCACCATTAATGAGTATTGATAGATTGCCAATACCTAAATTAGATTTTAAAAATAAAGGTGTTAAAAGGTTTATAACATTGATTCTTCCAGCAATACTTGCTGGAGGTATTTTCCAGATTAATTTACTTATAGATACTATTTTTGCCTCGATACTTGAGACTGGAAGTCCCACTTGGTTGTATGTATCTGACAGACTAATTCAATTTCCTTTAGGGATTTTCGCAATCGCAATTGGTACAGTTTTATTACCAACTTTATCAAAGTATGATTTGAATTATGAAAAAAATAAATTCATCCAAAGCATTAAAAATGGACAAAGGTTTGTATTATTTATTGGAATACCATCACTGATTGGATTATTTTTTTGTGCAGAAGATATTATCAGCACAATTTTTTATAGAGGTGCTTTTACAAAAATAGATGTAATTAAATCATCATATAGCTTGATGGCATTTTCTTTAGGACTACCTTTTTTTATGTTAATGAAAGTATTGACTCCAGCTTTCTTTTCCAGAAAGGATACTAAAACACCTATGATAGTTGCATTGATATCTTTAATATTAAATGTACTTTTTAACTATTTTTTAGCTTTTGTTATAGGTCTTGGGCATGTTGGGATTGCACTTGGAAGCTCAATAGCAGCACTAATAAGTGTTTGTATTTTAGAAATAATTTTGTATAAAGATGGATTTATCAAACTAAATTCAATGTTTAATAAATTTAATGCAATGATTTTAGTTGCTAGCTCATTTTTAATCATATTTTTAAATTTTTATTCTCAAAGTATTAATTTCATTGATTTAGATCAGCTTGACAGGATATTCTTCCTTGTAATTGAAGTTACAGTGGCAATTTTTATATATTTCTCAATTTCAAGAATAATTTTTGGGAAGCCGCTTAAAACAATATTGGAATAATATGTATTTAATAAGAGGTCAACATAATTTAGCATTGTTTAAATCAAGGTTTCCTGAGATAAAAGTTTGCGGAACAATTGGGAATTTTGATGGATTGCATCTGGGACATCAGGCAATATTAAATAAAGTAAAAAAAAATGCTCAACGACATGATTCTAAAACCATAGTTTTTTTTACTGAACCTCATGCAGCAGAATATTTTGCAAAAATAAGAGATAAAAATTCAATGCCTCCTCCTCGGATATGTCCATGGCGTGAAAAAGTAAAATTACTCAAACAAAATAAAATAGATTTTGCGTTCTTCTTAAAGTTTAACGATTCTCTTAGAACCATGCAGCCAGAAGAATTTATTTCAGAAATATTAGAGTCAATTAATCTCGTAAGTTTTACTGTTGGAGACGATTTTCGTTTTGGTGAGAACAGAAAAGGCGATTCTAATTTACTTAAGATTTGGGGAATTAAGAATAATGTCATTGTTGAAAATACTGAAACAATACTTCATAAGGGAGAAAGGGTTAGTAGCACTAGAATAAGAAACGAATTAATAAATAATAATTTCGATCTTGCTGAAGAGTTGTTAGGAAGGCCATATACCTTTTCAGGTAAAGTAGTTCATGGTCAACATCTTGGCAGAACCATTGATATACCAACTGCAAATATTTGGCTTCCAGATCAAAGATTGCCAATTAAAGGAGTTTATGCAGTTGAATGCAACTTACATGATGAAAAACTTTATGGAATTGCAAATATGGGAGTAAGACCAACAGTTGGGGGAGATAAACCGGTCTTAGAGGTACACCTTTTCGACTTTGATAGAAATATTTATTCAGAAAGGCTACAAGTAAAATTTATAAAAAAAATACGAGATGAAAAGAAATTTGATAATTTAGACATGTTAAAATTCCAGATTCAACAGGATATATCTTTAGCTAAAAATATTTTAAATACTCCAAATGACGATTAATTACAGAGATACTTTAAATCTTCCACTAACTGATTTTTCAATGAAGGCCGGACTGCCTAAAAAGGAACCTGAAATTTTGAACTTGTGGTCAAATAAAGATATTTACAAAAAGATAAGAAGCAAATATAAAGATAAAGATTTTTTTCTTCTTCATGATGGTCCTCCATATGCTAATGGCAAAATCCATCTCGGTCACTCAGTTAATAAAATCTTAAAAGATATCACTATCAAGCATAAAACAATGCTCGGGTTTGATGCACCATTTATCCCAGGCTGGGACTGTCATGGATTACCAATAGAGCTTAATGTTGAGAAGAAGCATGGTAAAAATAGCGATATCGTCAAAAATAAAGAAAGCTTCCAGATTGCATGTAAGGAATATGCTGAAACACAAATAGATAATCAGTTAGATGATTTTAAAAGGTTAGGGGTTTTTGGAGATTGGAAAAATTCATACAAATCTTTAGATTCAAAATTTGAAGCTGATATTGTAAGGTCTCTTGGTATTATTTATAACGCAGGTCATCTCGAAAAGGGTGAAAAGCCAGTTCACTGGTGCCAAGATTGTGGTTCATCTTTAGCCGAGGCAGAGGTTGAGTATATCGATAAGAAATCAAGATCTGTTGATGTTGAATTTAAAGTTGATAAAGAATGTTTAAAAAATCTGCATGACGCCTTTAATATTAAAGATATTGTTGATATATCATTTGTAATATGGACTACAACTCCATGGACATTGCCATCGAATGTAGCCGTTTGTATAAATCCAGAAATTGAATATTCGTTAATAACACTTAACAAAAAATTCTATGTGATTGCAAGTGAGATGATCAATCAATGCATGGAAAGATGGAATACTGAATGTAAGAAAATATCGAGCGTAATGGGTGAAAAGCTTATTGATATTGAACTTTTACATCCTTTTATAAAAAGAAATTCAGTTCTTCTGCATGCAGATCATGTTACAACTGAATCAGGAACTGGCTGCGTGCATACTGCTCCTGCGCATGGTATGGATGATCACATAATATGCAAAAAGAATAATTTAAAAACTATTAATGCTCTAAACAATAAAGCCTTTTTTAAAGATGAATTAGACTTTATAAAAGGGCTCCCTGCAATTAAAGCTGATCCATTAATAATTGAAAAGCTTAGAGAATGTGATGTACTTGTTAATGATGAAGATTATCATCATTCCTACCCACACTGTTGGAGACATAAGACTCCACTAATTTTTACATCAACACCACAGTGGTTCATTTCAATGAAAAAGAACAATTTGATCCAAGGTGCCTTAAGTGCTATCAAAGAAGTGAAATGGGAGCCCTCTTGGGGCTTTCAAAGAATAGAATCTATGCTTAACGATAGACCAGATTGGTGCATATCAAGGCAAAGAAATTGGGGTGTACCAATTACTCTAGTTGTTCACAAAGAAACTGGAGACATCCACCCTAAACAAAAAGAATTATTCGAAAAATTTGCTTCACATATTGAAGAAAATGGATTGTCGAGCTGGGATAAACTTGAATTAAAAGATTACATTACAGATGCAGAAGATTATGTAAAAACTTCTGATTCATTGGATGTATGGTTTGATTCAGGAGTAACTCATTATGCTGTATCTTCAAAAAGATTTGGTAGTAATGTAGTTTCTGACTTGTATCTTGAAGGCTCTGATCAGCACAGAGGATGGTTCCAGTCGTCATTATTAACAAGAATTGCAATGAATGGCGATGCTCCATATAAAACAGTTTTAACCCATGGATTTGTTGTTGATGAGCAAGGAAGAAAACAATCAAAATCTCTTGGTAATGTTGTATCTCCTCAAAAAGTTTGGGATAACCTGGGAGCAGACATTTTAAGACTTTGGGTTGCATCTACTGACTTTAGAAGCGAAATGGTTGCATCTGATGAAATATTAAAGAGAACCTCCGATCAGTATAGACGAATTAGAAACACATTTCGTTTTATATTAGGTAATTTATATGATTACCAAGATAAGGATAATATTAAATTTGAAAATCAAGTGGAATTAGATAAGTGGATCATTATTCAAGCAAAAAACTTACAAAAAGATGTCTTAGAACTTTATGACTCGTATTCTTATCATAAGGCAATTCAGAAAATCCATAACTTTTGTGTAAATGAACTTGGCAGCATTTATCTTGATATTGTTAAAGACAGATTATATACATGCAAGTCAGATTCTATTGCTAGAAGATCTTGTCAAACTAGCTTGGATTATTTGTTAAATACTTTGGTTAGACTAGTTGCACCAATTCTCTCATATACTGCTGAAGAAATTTGGCAAACCAGTGCAAGACTGAACTATCAAGAAGAATCTGTTTTTCTATCTAATTATGATGTTTCAGAAATTATTGAAGAATCATCAATCTCAAAGTCTGATTGGAAAAGAATTTTTGAAATTAAAAATGATGTGAATCAATCTATTGAGGAAATGAGAAATGAAAACAAACTCAAAGGATCTTTAGATGCAAATGTTTGTATAGAAGCTAATAATGACGATATAAAAATTCTTGAGAAACTTGGAGCAGAACTCCATTTTTTATTTATATGCTCAGAGACAGATGTTAAAGAAAATAATAATTTTAAAATCAAAGTTAATCCATCAAAAAATCAAAAATGTATAAGATGCTGGCACAGACATACCTCTGTAGGAACCGATAAAAAACATGCTGATTTATGTAAAAGGTGTATTAAAAATATAGATGGCGATGGTGAGCAAAGAAGCTTTGTATAAGTTAAGATATCCAACATTAATTATTTTCCTAGTTATATTGGATTTAATCTCCAAAAATTATGCTTTAAATAATTTTTTGATTGGACAATCTTATACTACTTTTTTACCCTTTATTGATTTACTGTTAATTTATAATTCCGGTATTGCATTTGGCATATTTGATGGTTATGGAGATTTAGCTTCTAATATTTTATTAATAATTACTATATTTATACTCATATATCTCATTAGATTACTTTCTAATGAGACTTTTCAAATTGCAAAATTAGCATTATCGTTAATCATAGCGGGCGCATTAGGTAATATTGTAGATAGAATAGTTGATGGAAAAGTTACGGACTTTTTGCATTTAGAGATTGGTAATTTTTCATTTTTTATTTTTAACCTAGCAGATGCATTTATAACCGTTGGAGCCATTTTAATTATATACTTTGAATTAATTTATAAGACGAAGCAATGACAAGAAAAATTAAGTTAGCAAATCCTCGTGGGTTTTGCGCTGGAGTTGATAGGGCAATTGATATTGTAAATAAGGCTTTGGATATATACGGAGCACCTGTTTATGTAAAACACGAAGTTGTTCATAATAAAGTTGTTGTTTCTGATTTAAGAGAAAGGGGTGCAATTTTTGTAGAAGAAATAGATGAGATCCCAGATGATTCGCTTGTAATTTTTAGTGCACATGGAGTTTCAAGTGCTGTAGAAGAACAAACAAAATCAAGAAACCTTCACTTTTTTGATGCAACATGTCCACTTGTAACTAAAGTTCACATGGAAGTAAGGAAACATGCAAAAGCAAGCAAAGATATAATACTTGTGGGTCATGAGGGTCATCCAGAGGTTGAAGGAACTATGGGCAGGCATATTAATTCTGATAATAGTTCAATATACCTTGTTCAAAATGAAATAGACGCCAAGAAAATCTTGGTTAATAATCCAACAAAATTAGCTTTAGTCACTCAGACTACATTAAGCGTTGATGAAACAAAATCCATTATTAGTATTTTAAAAGATAGGTTTCCAGAAATAGATATACCAAAAAAAGACGATATTTGTTATGCCACACAAAACCGACAAGATGCAGTTAAGCAACTAGCTCTAGAGTCAGATTTTATGATTGTTGTTGGTTCAAAGAATAGCTCAAACTCCAACAGACTAAGGGAACTTGCTGAAAAATGTGGTTGTCGATCAGTTCTGATTGATGAATTTAACGATATAGATTTAAATGACTTAAACAATTATTCAAAAATTTCTATTACTGCAGGCGCATCAGCACCTGAATCTAAAGTAATGGAAATTGCAAAATGTTTGGAGATGCATACAGATGCAAAAATTATAGAGTATGGTGAAGATAATGAAGATATTTACTTTAAATTACCACCTGGATTGAGATAGATGGAGATAGAAAATCATCTCATAAAAAATGTTAAATATATTCAATCTCCAAATTTTAACGAAAGACCCGATGAGAATAATATAAGATTAATTGTTATTCATTCAATTAGTCTTCCTCCAAAAGAATATGGTGGAGATGATGTTGAAAATTTTTTTTTAAATCAATTAAAAATTTCAGACCACAAATATTTTGATGAAATTAAAAATCTTAAAGTATCTTCTCATTTATACATCAAACGTGATGGTGAAATGATACAGTTTGTTCCTTTCGATAAGAGAGCATGGCATGCTGGTGAATCCTCATTCAATGGTGTTGAAAACTGTAATGATTTTTCCATTGGAATTGAACTTGAGGGCTCAGATTGCGACATTTTTACTATTGAACAATACCAGGTATTAATTGATGTAACAAAAAAGTTAATGAAAGAATATCCTTATATTTCAAAGGATTCTATTAAAGGCCATTCAGATATATCTCCTGGTAGAAAGAGCGATCCTGGAGATAAATTCGAATGGAATAGATATATTAATCAAATATGAATGGAGAGGATTTAAAAAAAATAGTTTCCTTTACTGGCTTTGGTTTTGCATCAGGGCTACCTTATGTTCTTGTTTTTATCACTCTAACTGCCTGGTTGAGAGATGTTGATATTGATCTTAGTTTAATAGGATTTTTTGGCTGGATAACCCTTACTTACTCATTAAAATTTCTTTGGGCGCCTTTTGTAGATAGATTTTCTATTCCATTTTTTGACTTCTTTGGAGCCAGAAGAAGCTGGATTTTGTTAATGCAAATAATTATATTTGTGTCTTTAATATTAATTTCAAAGATTAATCCTGAAATTAATTTATTAATTTTTGCAGTTCTTGCATTAATAATTGCATTTGCTGGGTCCATTCAAGATATTGCCATTGATGCATTTAGGATTGAAAGTGCAAAATTAGAAGATCAGGGTAATCTTGCAGCTGGATATCAATTTGGTTATAGGGTTTCTATTCTTGTAGGATCGTCATTCTCTTTATTAATTGCAGATGCATACTCATGGTCGGCAGCATATCAATTGATGGCATTAATAATTTTTATTAATCTTATATGTTCCTTCCTTATATCAACTGAAGAGAAAAATGAAAAATTAGTTGAACTCAATCACATAAACTCAATAGTTGAGCCTATAAAAGATTTTTTTGAAAGATTTGGTATGAAGCTTGCTTCAATGCTTTTATTAATTGTTGCAACTTACAGACTGACTGATATTGTCATGGGTCCTATGGCTAACCCTTTTTATATTGATACAGGCTATTCATTAACAGAAATAGGATATGTAAAAATTATCGCTTTAATGGCAACAATTGTTGGAGTTTTTATTGGAGGATTCTTGATAAAACAAATAGGTTTATATAAGTCTTTGATGATTGGAGCAGTCTTGGTCATGTTTACAAACGTATTATTTTCATTTGCAGCTATTAATGATAAAAACATATTTTTATTATCATCAATTGTTGCTTCTGACAGTATCACTGCTGGGATTGTTGGAACAGTTAACATAACTTTTCTTACGAGTTTGGTTTCTACTAAGTACACAGGGTTTCAATATGCTTTGTTTACTTCATTAATGGCATTTTTAGGAAAAACATTTAGCGGTTTTTCTGGCATTCTTGTTGAAAATTTTCAAGAAATTTTTGGCTTTTCCTATGGATGGATGAGTTTTTATGTATTTACCTCACTACTCGCCATACCAGCAATTTTATTAATATATTTAAATAGAAATTTCTTTATCAAAACAGATGCTACTGCATAGAAAGTTTTGTGTTTGACTGTCAAATTTCACTTGCAATAGTAATTGTGTGGTTTTCGTAAACATATTTTGTGATTATCAAATGTTACTTGTAATATAATTAATTCAGATTTTATTTAATATGGAGAAATAAAAGCATGAGTGAAAATAAAGAACAAGAGATTAGTTTAGTTAGTAAGGTAAATCTTATGGATGTAGATGATATTGGTGGTGCTTACTATAATTTAAATATTGCTGTTGTTTATAAGACTGGTCAAAAATTTGACATAGAGTTGGTTGGTGACACCTTTTATGGTGACAGTGACTTTGGAATGCTAGAACCACCATGCACTTTATTACCTTTTGAATATATATCAGAAGATATTATTGAAAATACATATGGTACATTCGAACTTGCTGAAATTCGGGATAATTATAATTCCAAAGAATTTTTAAAAGATCTCGAACAACTCGACCATTTTTTTATGTATGACAGAGAATCTGATGTATTTCAAGAGATAGATTTTGAGTTATTTCATCAA
>CETI01079935.1_pt1 | contig 16421 bp, 16 predicted proteins | sample 361441 | NCBI WGS metagenome assembly CETI01 (sample SAMEA2622478, study PRJEB7988) | marine metagenome | biome: marine biome (ENVO:00000447); feature: deep chlorophyll maximum layer (ENVO:xxxxxxxx); material: "saline water (ENVO:00002010), including plankton (ENVO:xxxxxxxx)" | depth 90 m | reverse complement strand
ACCGTGGTGGGCGTCTCGCCTTCCACGCCTCAGCCGCCTCTCGCTCGCGCTTCTTGTTCGCCGCGATGATCCGCTTCTCCGTCGCCATGTGGGCGATCTCCAGCGCCTCCGCCTCCTTTGCTGCAGCTGCCGCCTCGGCCTTCTTGCGCGCCGCGATCTTGGCCGCGATTCCCCCGCTCTTCGGGCGTTCTGGCTGAACGCCACCCTCGGTTATGGACGCGAACAGCGCCCTCTGGAGACATTCCTCCTCTTCTTCGTGAAGGTGTAAATTCTCTTCGACTCCCCCTTCCTTAACGACTTTTTCCTTAAGTGATTCGCTTAGTCCGACTACATACTCCTCCTCAAATTGGGAGGATTGCGTCTCGGCGGAGAGCAGAGCCAGCACTTCGTTGGGCGGCATCGGGCACATGGCTGGCGCTCCGCTCTCGGTCATGGAAGCGACCAGCGTCCTCTGGAGGTCTACATCCGAGTCGCCGAGCAGATCGCGGATATCAAGGAGCAGATCAAGGCGATGGAGGAGGGGTAGCAGCGCGGCTCGGTCAGAGCGTGTCAGACCGGTGCCAGCAGAGCTCTGGACGTGGAGACTCGCGTCCACAGGCGATGTCGGCACCTGCAGCTGACCACGCTCACCACGTGGCCGCTCAGCAGAAGCCAGTTGCGCTGGTGAGAACATCTCTGTCAGTTCCGAGCACCGATTATTGGAGACCAATCGGGATGTCGGTAGGGTGTCCGACGGAGCCTTCGTCTGCATCGTTCTGGCAGACGGCTCGTCAATGTGCTTGTTCTCAGTCCGAGCCCGTTTCTGTGCCTCCGTTGGTGGTCGGCGGTGGATTCCGCCCGGCACATTCGCGAATTCACCAAACCCTGGTCTGTCGTCTCCAGTAGGACTCACCTCCTCAATGTGCTTGTCCTCAGTCCTGACCTTTTGGGGATCATAAAATGTCTGCATGATGGTGTGATGGATAAGTTTGTTAATACCTTTACTCCCAAATATTCTTTCAAATTTAAAGGTGTCCTTACGACTTCATAAAAAAAATGCCTCGTATGAGGACTTTGGATGCCATGGGCGGGGTTCGAACCCGCGATGTTTGTTTAACTTCACACATCTCCACATTCAGACTCCAGGTAAGTCTCTTCCCTATGAGACCTTTTCTTAAACCTGAAGCACGTCCTATTACCAACGCTCCTCCTGCAACAAATGATATCGCATGGTGATCAGTCATACTCAACCAACGATTCAGAGGTATCCTGTGAAAACATGATCAGACCAGAGGGCGTTTCGCCCTCCCCCTTAGACCACTCGGGCACCATGACAGTTTGGATATGATACATACCCACTATTGTTCCTCCAAACAAAGTTTCAAATTTTGGTGGAATATATATATGAATTCATAGAAAAAAAAGTGGGAGTTATTTTTTTTGTCTTTTTAAAAATTCTAATCAAGATAAGTATAATCTACCATAATTCCTTCATCTTTGAGAAAGACCTCGTCAAACTGCCATGAAGGTTCCATCGTAAAAACCTTTGCTCTGGGATTTAGTCCACCACTTAATGAAGTACTCTTCCTTTTTCTTTGGTTCTCGATAGTTTTTTTAGACTCTTCTTTTAACTTGAAGATCTGCTTCTTGAGTTGGTAGAGTTTCCAGTGATCCCGAATATCATTCATCTCCTTTTTATCCTTGAGATAGAGTCTCTTATGTCCTCTACTATTTCCCCAGAGGAGAACGAAACCCGAATTCTCTAGGAGATTGATTGTATCATCGAGGTATTCAGTCCAGTGCGAAGAAGTAGGATCATTAATCCATTCCTTGATAAAACCTTGTTCAAAAAATGAACTCTTATCTCCAGGAGAGGAAAACCATGTATTTACCATGTTAGTGAATATCGTTTGGGATTTCATTTTCCCATCCACATCATTCATCTTTTCAAAGAATGTTTTCCCACGATACTTAGCAACGTTCTTTTCTCCGAAGGTGACGGTTTTTCCTTTCTTCTTCACCCCCATACTTTCCAAGGGATCCACGACCTGGTCGTCACTCTTATTCTTCCATGAAGGTTCGTTCAAGTTCTCAAATTTATGCAACCTCGCCTGAGCCCTTTGAATCTCTGACTCCATTTCAATTTTCCACGACTTCCATGTCCTCTGTATTCGAGTCGCCGAAATATGTCTGATACATCGTGAAAGGATTGTATTCGCACAGGTCGTCGCACTGACGAGTTCGGTCATTCTGTATCTTTACTTTGTATTCTTTTACAAAGTATTTTCAAATTTTGTGGAAGAAAATGAAAATAAGAACAAAAAAAAAGCTGGGGGGGCGTGTGTATTATAGATGGTATTAGTCTTAGACATTTGTTTATTCGTGTTCACATTTACTCGTCATCGCTATCGTCTTCATCTTCTTCGTAGAAATCAATCTCCTCTGTTTCTGTGTTCCACTTGCCGACTTCCTCGAAGTCGGAGCACCGGGTAAGGACATGGTTATCCTTGTCGTGTTGGTATTCGACACCATCAACCGTGATGGTCTCAGCTGCTTCTTCCTCATCTTTCTCATCTTTCTCAACCTTTTCGTCCTCCAGACCAGTTCCTGCTCCGATACCTCCTTCCTCTCCCTTCTTTTCCTCCGCCTCCTTTTCTCTCTCTTCAAGGAGCTTCTTGAGTTCATCAATACTCAGATCGGCTTTCATCTCTTCCAGAGACTTCTTCTTCCTCGACTTCCGTTCCTTCTTCTCCTTCTTCTCCACCTGTGAAGTCTTCCTCTTCTTCTTCTCCTTGACAACCTCATTGCCATCAGAATCGGTGCTCCATCCCATCACTGTTCCATCGGGCTTGGTAGGAGGTTCGGGACGGGGTTCATTGATCTTTCCAACCCAGAGCGCCCCGGCCTCGAAAGTCTTCCCGTGTCGTTTACAGAAGCAACTTCCTCCGATCTTCTTTGCCGAACACTGGATGTTGTCGTATCCGAGTCCACCAGACTTCGGCTTCTCCTTCCAGATACGAGCATCACACCTGTCTTCGTTGTATATCCCGATCCGTTCCTCCGGAGAAGAAGTCTTCTTCTTCGAGGGCTTTATGAAGTGACAAGTAAACTCCTCTTCCTGGAGCATCTCCTCGACTGGTGGAAGAGAATCATACTTCTCCTTCAGAGCCTCGAAGAGAGGTCTCATCGCATTGGGATGCTTCCCGGAGGGGAGGGTCTCAGTAGCGATCTTCATAGCAGACATCGTTGAAGACTATAGGATTATTTGTTGGTAGTTCTTCTCAAACGAACTTTCAAATTTTAGGAAGAGCTGGGTTCCTGAGCTCTGACGATGTCTTTCCGTAGGGTTTTTATTAGTAGTCATTCTTCTAACGATCTTTCAAATTTTGGGAACGATGTCCTTCTGAGGGCCTCTTCCTAAAATTTGAACCTCTTTATCCATCTTTTTTTTAAATTTGATTTTTTTCTTTCTTTCATCTACCAAAGAAAAGAAAGACAATGAATTCACAAATCTATAATCTTTTGAATGATGGAGGTGATCATAAGGGGCGACGTTCTTCCTTGGCCATGGTTCCTCTAAGGGATTTCCTTCATGAATACGGGGAAGAACTCTTCAGCTATTATGGTGAAGACTTCTATGTTCCTGGTGATGAAGAAAATTGGTTGAATGATGGAGAGGTTAATTCTGATACGATGATCCTCTGTATGGTAGATCGTTCTGAAGGATATAAGATCACAAAGAAAGATGTGAGGAAGAAGATTAGAAAAGCTGGTTCCCAAAGGAGAAGAAAGATTAAACATCGTTATAGTTATGTGAATCCTATGAACCGTATTCATGGTTACATCGTCCTTAAGAAAGAAAAAATTCAAAAGTTCCCTGAGAAGAAGATAGCCTCCATTCTAGCGATTGCAACCACGACCTTTTCAGATAAAAGAGGGGTGGGGTCAGATATCATGGATCTCTCGATCAAATTGATGAAGGAATGTGGATACGATAATATTATTCTTGAAGCATCGAATGACTATGCTTATGTAGAAGAAGATGACGGGGAATGGGAAGAAGAAGAAGAAACTTCGTCTGATGAGGAAGAAAATACTTCATCTGATGAGGAAGGAGGATTGGAAGAAGATGAAGAACAATTCTGGTACCCTACAGAGGAAGTCCTTGATATCATCTCCCATGAGCTTTGGAGGAAGACAATGAGAAAATCCGAAGGGTCAAACCCCTACTACAACATTGATAAAGAATACATCTGGATGATTGTTAATGATTACCTTTCCCATACAGAAGAAGAAGAAGAAGAAGAAGAAGAAGAAGAAGGGGAAGAAGGGGAAGAAGAAGAGTATTGTCTATCGGAAGAACCAGAGGATTATGAATACGGTGGTTATTGGTACAAGGAAGGTAAGAAAAGTCAACAACGTCTTATAGAATTTTATGAGAAGTTTGGTTTTGTAGAGGATCCCGATATTTACTTGAACTGGGGATGTTATGATGAAAATCCGTACCCTACAATGATATACACGGTTGTATCATAGAAGAATACAAAAAGAAAAGAAAAATGATTTTTTTTAAATTTGAAAGGGATTTGGTTTAGGAGAAGTAAACCAACTAAAGATAAGATTACAATGGGTGTGACACCGTTTTTCCACAACGCCCTCATTCTCTCAATCGTTGAGATGACCAAAGAGAATGAGGATTACAGTATCTTTGATTTTATTAAGCTGATGATCAGAGAGACAAATAGGGTTCTTTCCCCTGGTGGTAGGGATTTTGGTCCATCACCTGTCTCTAAGTATGTTAAACTTCATATAGATGGTAAATATAGCTACCCCCTCATCACTCAGAACCATCAGCGAGGAACCTCTATGGAAGAAAAAATGAACCTTTACAGCAAATGCCTTATTAAAATTCACGGAAAATTCAACGGAGATCACGGAGTATCGTGGTTTGACCTCCTTACATACCTTCTTTTCATTCAGTCAAACTGTCATCACAAAGGAAATCCATTTTCTCCTACACCCAAACTATGTCGTAATGCCGATTCTTTCCTTAACTTCTTCTACAAATCAAAAAGTGCATTCAATCCATGGTCTCAGTGGGAGAAATCAGGGTTGCGCTACACACCTGCGATGGACTACATTCCAGAGACAAAGGAAGAAGAACTTCGTGGAGAATGGTGGGTAAAGGCGTTTGAAAGAGAAAAGGATATTTTCCTACTGTTTAAAACCTTGGCCCCTACACACTACTTGGGGACCCGTTATACAACTGGGTGGGTTGTTCGTGGACGTAAACCTGGAGAGGGTGATATTCTTCCCCAAGGTTCTGTTCTAAATCAGCTAAGAGACCATTACGGACTTCCTGAATTAAGTGGAGACTATGGTTTGGGAGTTATTTCTGTAACAAGTAGGGAGTTGGATGTTCCCGAACTGAAGGATAAGGGTAATATCCCCAAGGATGAAATGTGTGTGTATTTTAATCTGGGTATGTGTGTAGGGTTTGGGATAGTTTATATGTTTAAGTTCATAGATGCGAAGTCTACGAAGTAATGATAGTAATTATCGTAACCTTAAATTTGAATATTTTTTTTAAGGATTAAGTAAATAGTATATGAATGCGGAATTGCTGTGGTCCGGTTACATTATTCTTCCTTTGCCTTCTCAGTATCTCCTTTGTGCGTGATAAATTCTGAACCAGATTTATCTCTTTGAGTAAGGTATGAGGAATGGGTGTTGCCCCTGTGTGATACTTCTCCTACTCTTCGTCTCTATTGTTGTTTGGCTCTAATTGTGGGTAAAATAATAAATCATAAATCATAAATAATAAATCATAAATTAGCATCATTTTTTTTTATGAGATAACTTAATATGAATGTCTGTTTGGAACCGGAAGGGCTTCTTGATCTATCTCAAGATATACTTGATATCATTATAAGAGAAGTAAGGTTTCTTCGGATCCATAGTTCACTCAAAAAACGATGGTCATTGTATGGTTGTTATTGTAGTTTAAGTAAACCATCCAATCGTTGTGAGTGCGATTCTATTTGTTATTCAGGTGGGGGACCTGGATTACATTTCCATCCTGGTCGTAATTTATTAAATATTTCGGATGGAAGTTGTTACTCTCAACCGTCACAGTGGAACCTTTCTTCGTATCGTAGAAGATGGCATTCTCTAAAAACTAGAAAGTATTCGTATAAATATTATATTGCAGGAATAGAATTACTTCCATCAATGTCGACGGTTGAAGGAGGTAATTGTGGGCCTTCATTTATTGTTCTTGAAACATTGCGTGGATTGTATACATTATGTGAAGTAAATGGCTGGAAAGATGACTTATATAAATATAATGATAACAATAAGCTTACTAAGAATGAGGTTATCCGATTTATTATGAATAAAGAAGAAGAAGAAATTAATAAGTTTATTTAAAAGAATTGTTATTATTATTATAATAATAACAATATCTATGAGTAAAGGATTGACTAATCTCGGAAATACATGTTATATGAATTCGGCACTTCAATGTCTTCTTCATTTACCCCAATTAAGCCCTGACAATGAAGTATTATCAATGGACTGTACAAAACGCTCGGTAAAAAACGATTATCAATTAATGGTTCAATGGTTAAGGTTATATCAAGACATGTGGAGAGATAGTGATACAACTGTGATTAATACCAACCCTATCCTTAAAGAATTTATTCGCCGATGTACTTCAGAAAAAGTATTTTTTGAATCATTCATGCAAAATGATGCTCAAGAATTTATCTCACTCTTTATCGATCTCCTACATAGTTCAATAAAGAGAAAGGTAAAGATTGAAATTTCAGGGAAACCAAAAACTCTTTATGATCAAACAAAAATTGAAAGTATAAAATCGTGGAGGACTTTTTTTGAGGATAACTATTCTTATATCATTAAAACATTTTATTCAAAATTATTATCATTTACTTCATGCCCTCAATGTAAATATGTAACAAAAAATCATGAACCAATTTCAACGATTACATTAAGTTTAGAACCGAATTTTAGATCGTTGTATGATTGCTTAAATGAATTTACAAAAGAAGATGAATTAGATATTGATAATAGTTGGAAATGCGACAATTGTAAAGAAGATGTTTGTCCTCACAAGAAGACTGCCTTCTGGGATGTAGCAGATGTTTTGATTTTTTCAATCAAACAATTCACAAAGGAAAGAAAAATTAATCAAAAGATATCTTTTCCGGAAAACTTAAGTATGGAAAAATATTGTATGAATATTAATAAACATAGATTGCATTACAAATTATATGGTATATGTGTCCATAGTGGTAGCCTTCATGGAGGACATTATTACGCTATGTGTAGAAATATTCAAACAAATGTATGGAATAAACACAATGATACTTCCGTATCCCCAGTTTCAATCCAGGAGGTATTAAATGAAAATCCATATTGTTTATTCTATGTGAGAAAATAAATCATAAATCAATTAATTCATATCAACCCTTATTTTCGCCCATCGTTTCCCTTTTGAGTATTTTTGATTCTCCCAAAGATTCCCATCTAATCCTTTCATTGTAACATTTGGTGGTGTACAATGGGCACAGTATCCTAACCCTTTTGGACTTGGTTCTTTCCCAGTATACATTCGTGATTGATCACAATTACATGGTCTTTTCTTTTTCGAATATATTTTTGGTAATTTCTTCAATGTTTTTGATCGCGTCCTTTTATTAATTGAACGCTTCTTGCTAATAATTTTTTTGCGTGTTGCTTTTTTACGGCTTAGATTCTTTCTTTTTGTTTTAGTAACTGTTTTACGGGAATTATTTTTCCTTACTTTCTTTGTTCTTTTTTTTGTATTCTTTTTCTTCCCAGCTCCACCAGAAAATGAAAATATTTTACCACTTATTAATAAAAAAGGAATATTAAGGAGACCCATATATTAATATTATATATTTTATTTAATCATAATCATTGAATATATTTTCTAGATCATCTTCATCAACATTATCTTCAATTACAATAACATTACGAATAATAAATTGTAATAAGTCGTCAGAGGTCCTCCCCTTTTCATGAAGGAAAAAAGAACCATAGGATTGTGTTATATTTTTCATTTGTAAAAATAATTCAACAATATCCTCTGAATACTTCATTATCATGTATTCATCATAATAGTAATCAATATCATTTGAAATATTACATATGAATGCATAAAAAAAACATTGAAAAATCATTTTATCATTTACAACGTTTAAATTATGTTGATTATAAATCCATTCATAGAGTAGAGTAAACAGATTATTAAACATTTCCTTATTTGTGGATTCGCACCATTTTGATGTCCTCTGATTAAGTAATCTTTTAAATTGTGTATCCATTATTTTGTAATAGAGAAAGTTTAATCTAAATTTAAACTTGTTTTTAGAGAATATTTTATACTCTCAATAGGTAAACTTGTATCAAGATATAATGTATCCTTGGGAAATTTTAATTGATCATTCTCTGAAATATGTTTCATATTTTTAATATGGTCCTCATAATTATCGGGATAGAGCTTCTTTATCCGACATATCCTTTCTTCATCTGGTATAGTTAAACAAATAATTTTCCATCCTTCTAAATAATTTAACTCGTTTTGAAACCTTAAATCGTCAATAAGACAATAATCATTATTTTTGGTTTGTTTAACCACATATTTCGCCCATACATCTTCATCAATATCTCTCATCTTGTCGGCTATTTGAATTAATAGACTACGGTCCTTGCCTTTCATTTGAAATAATTCAGCAGCTAGATCTTTTATCTTTTGTCCAAATGAATAGATGGAGTATCTCTGATCATACTCTTTAATAATATTTGCTACAGTTGTTTTTCCAGAACACATGGCTCCATAAATTGCGATTTTCATTTATAATTGATTCATTATTTCTTTTAAATCATTTTCAAATTTATTCTGTTAAACCAAAAAATCCTGAACCGGCTCCTACATTTACTAATGCTGTCCCCATTGCAAGTATAATAATATAGATACTTGTTTTAAATACCTCGCCACGAGTTGTATTTAGAGCATCCCAACCATCGACTTCATTCCATGGAGGATTATTTTTCCCAACCCCCAATGCAACAAAGAATATAATTGTTAAGACCATAAGTATTAATACCGTTAATTGAGCTTGGTAAATGGAACGGGCTATACTGTCTCTTTCCGAATTTTCCTTTGATTTGAGATAGAGGAATAAGTTTGTAAAAGCATTAAGGATAACTAATAGTACACCGATAATAATTATCATTTGTATCGCTGGGTCAATACTCGTATTACTTTCTCCTTTATTCATCCAATCGAACATACCACCATACTGAATTGGTTTTCTCCTTACTTTCATACATAGGTAAGCAGCGCAAAATGTGTAAGCAAGAATGATAATGATAAAATAAATTAAAATATTCAACACTTGCCACCATCCTTGAACCCTTTCTTTTTCTTCCATTGTTTCTAATTGAACATTTTTATTTGAAATAACCCTTACAAGTATCATAGTAATATATGATAATAGAGCAAAAACCCAAATAGCTTTCGGTTTTTGTCCTTTCACACCTGGGATATCATCGCTAGGTGGAATACCTTTAATAATTCTACTTGTAATAAATAACAAAACAAATAATAGAAGGGTCCATTCAATCATTTTTGATGCTGTCCCCCATTCAAACTTATTTTGAGCACTTGGTGTGTTATCAACTCTTTCCGTTGTTTCCGTTTCAGTTGTTTCCGTTGGGTCTACCATACTATTAATACATTAATATAGATAAAAATTATATTGAATCATTATAAATGAAAAAAACTAATCTACGTATTCGTAATCAGTTTATATTTGAGGATAAAAATGATTACTACCTATCTTCTGTAATTGAACCCGAAGAATGGAAACAATTAGACGAAGATAATTACAATGATTTTAAGGAAAAAAAAGTGACGGAACATTTAAATACATTAATGAAAGAATATGATATCTATACATGTGTTAATTTTTATGATGCTGAAGAGGAAGAAGGTACAAAAAAAATAGAAATAAAACAATCTGGTGGTAAATGATACAAACCATTTGATGAAGAAATATCAGGTGGATGACAATCAAAAAAAGATTAAAAGAACCATTGTAATTTAATCGTTTAATCATTGAATACACGATAAATAGATCAATCAACCATATGACAGATAATACTTAATAATTAGTAATAAGTATTAACTTGAAACGGGTTTATTAAATTTGAAATCTATTTAAAATAATAAAAATAAGAGAGAATAAAAATGCACCTTAAACTAAAACCATCAGATGAATCAGTCAAAGCATTGTATGAAAACCATACTTCATACCATGAAGGTGATAGTGGATTAGATTTATTTACGACAGAAGATATTACTATTCCAGCAAAACAATTGTCTTTTCAAATTGACCTAAAAATAGCATGTGAAGCATTCATAGATAAGAATAAACAAGAGAATGTTTCTTATTATCTTTATCCACGTTCTTCAATGGGGGCAAAAACCCCTCTACGTCTTTCCAATTCAGTAGGTATTATTGATTCATGTTATCGGGGTAATTTAATTGGTATTGTTGATAATCTTTCAGAAGAGGATTACCATGTCCCTGTAGGGACAAGGCTCTTTCAGATCACTTCACCCTCTCTAGATCCAATCACCTTTCAGATTGTAAATTCATTATCTGAAACGACCCGAGGGAGTGGTGGATTAGGGAGTACTGGTTAATTAATATCGTCCGCTTCTTCAGACTGATCCTCTTGTTCTTCTTCTTCTTCTTCTTCTTCTTCTTCTTCTTCTTCAATGGTTTCTATTTGCTGCATTACCGTATTGTATACATTCAGTTCAATATTTTGAAAGTCTCTAAAGATTGATCCAATTGCCATTAGTTCTTCTGGTTTCCAATTAAAACGTGAGTTAATACTTGTCAAATTATTATGAAGTGTTTTGATAAATGAGTACTTAATCCTTACATCCATATCCATCATTCTTTGAAATACATCTTGATCGGTACTTATGATTGATTCGATTCTTTCATATTCTTTCATTAGTTCCTGAGGATTCATACCGTCGTCCCCTTGAGCTTGTTTCTCTTTTTCTTTTTTTTCCTCTAATTCCTGTTCCTTCTCCTGTTGTTCTTTTGCAATTTTCTCAAGGAGTTTTTGTTCTTTTGTTTTTCTCGACCTTCGTTTTCTTTTTCCACTTTCACTCATTTTTTAATTTATAAATGGATAATATTTTTAGAGTTTAAACAAACAATTTTATTTTATATTTTTTAGTAAATGGATGAAAGATACTTAATTAATGATATTCGTTCATTCGAGGAATTTAAAAAAAAATCATTTTCTGGTTTTAAAAAAAATGATATTATTAGTGCGGTTTTAAAAGCGATTGAATCGAAAAAAGTTGAGAATGCTTGCTTCTGGACCGCTGAATGTATCATCTCAGGATATTCTCTTCTACTTTGGGAAAAGTTAATTAATTTTTCTACAAAGATTATTCATATTAATAATCCTAAATTACCCTTCTATCTTCAACGTAAGAATGAAGTTTTTATGAACCAAATCAATCTCTTAAATACAAAGACAAAGGATCGCTATATACTTCTAAGGAATAGTCAAATGATAAGGAATCTATTCTTTGATGTTGTTAGTACACTTGCAACATCTTTAAAAACAAAACGATATGATAAATATCCAAAATTAAATGATCAGGATGATTTTAATTTTACAAATATTCAGAAAAGATTATGTGCTCCAATGAATATCTTACCTGGATATATAATTCATTTTAATGATCCTGATGAATTAAGGATTATTATCAATGAAATATTCACAATGTTAAAGAATAAACAATTTGGGTATGATAGATGTCGTTATTGGATCCTATGGCTTTTAAGATATGAAGCTATTCATAAAAAGAAGAAGACACCATGGAATATTGATGAAAGAAATATTGTTGATATTCCTAAAAAATATCGAGGAAATATTGTTTGGGTCCTGTGGGAAGTTATTTATGAGGAAATGAAACTACGAAATAATAAAAAAATAAATCAACAAATTAATTCTCTGTATGAACTATTTAAATGTAATTATACAACTGGGAAACGTTCATCAAGGATACCTATTTTATTGAATGCGGTTGGTTATTTAACACATCAAATATCCTTTAAGGATCCCGTACGAAATGATTATCAATTATTTATACAGGTTCAAAGTAATGTGAATAAAATGTTTGGATCTAAAAAAAAGAATGAAAAAAAGAATGAAACTAATCTAATCAGTTTTCAAAAACCTCCTAAAAAAGAGAATATACCGATTGAAATTGTTCAAGATAAAATTAGTATTTTTAATGAAATTGATACATTAGTTCATAAGTAATCTATGCTGAACATGATTCACATACTTTTTCAGGTTCAACTGTAAATTGTAATGCTTTTGAACTCGGCCTTGTCCTGAGATAATACATCCCTGTCTTCAAACCTCTTTTCCAACCATAAAAATGCATCGATGATAGAAGCTTATAATTTGGGGCTTCTACAAAAAGATTTAAACTTTGAGATTGACAAATAAATTTCCCCCGATCAGCAGCCATATCAAGGATATGTCTTTGTTTAATTTCCCATGCTGTTTTATAACGATCCTTAATGAATTGAGGTATTTCTTCAATATTCTGTATGGAGCCATCATTAATAATTATCTTATCCTTAATTTCTGGATTCCATTTATCCAGGAGGATTAAATCATTGACTAAATATTCATTGATAACCATAAATTCTCCTGCGAGGACCCTTCGCGAATAAATGTTAGAGATAACTGGTTCAATACACTCATAATTCCCTAGGATTTGAGATGTTGATGCTGTTGGCATAGGAGCGACTAATAGACTATTCCTTACACCATATTTTTTAATATTCTCTCTTAGACAATCCCAATCGTGTAAAGAATTATCAACTTCTTCACCCCATAGATCATGTTGTAGTCTTCCATGATACATGGGTGATCCTATATATGAACTATAGGTCCCTAAAAATTCATTTCTTTTTAATTCTTTTTCAATAGGTAACATTTCATCCCTTAATTGATAGAGTTCTTCAGAGGAGATAAATTCTTCCGGTGAATAATAGGGACTATCGTGATTTAATTGATTTGAACCTATTTGGATCTTTCTCATCGATTCTTCCCTTGATCGTGCAATTTCCATGGATGCTTCTAGAGAACCATAATAAATACTTTCAAATATCTTTTTATTGATTTCTTTCGCTTTGTCTGAATCAAATGGTATTTTCATTTCATAAAAAACATTTGCCAAACCCTGGACTCCTATCCCGATAGGCCTGTGTCTTTTGTTTGATCTTTCGGTTTCAGGAATAGGGTAAAAATTATAATCGATAATTTTATTTAAATTATAAGTCAATACTTTTGAAAGTTCTTTTAATTTATGATAATTGTATTCCGGTCTTAAATATTCAACTAATTCAGTATATCCACCAATGAAATCATTTCCATTTTGATAAATTTTAGGGAATGTTACACCATGAGGACCTTCAGGCGATAATGTAATATCATTGTAATCTTTTACTATATATTGAATATTCATAGAATCACATAGCATTTTTGCGTAATTACAGTAGCAACAACCTGGTTTTGAATATATTGTTAAAGATATATCACTTATATCAATTTCTTCCAAACAACTGGGTAACGATATAGATGCTAGATTACAGACGGCTGTCTCCTCTTCGTTTGAGTATTCAATAATCTCTGTACATAGATTAGATGATTTAATAGTTCCTAGATTATTCTGATTGGATTTTTCATTACAGGCATCCTTATAGAGTAGATAAGGTGTTCCAGTTTCAATTTGAGAGTTAAGGATTGCAAACCATATTTTCTGAGCACTTATTTTTTCCCTACCCTTTCCTTCTTTTTCGTATTTTTCATATAGTTCTACAAAATCAGAACCATAACAATCACTTAAACCAGGACATTCATCGGGGCACATGAGGGTCCATTCTTGACCTTTTTCAACACGCTCCATAAAAAGGTCTGGGATCCATAGACCATAGAATAAATCCCTCGCCCTTTCTTGTTCATTTCCATGATTCTTTTTAAGTTCAAGAAATTCGAGGATATCGGCATGCCAAGGTTCTAAGTAAATTGCAAAAGAACCATTTCTTTTACCTCCTCCTTGATCAATGTATCTTGCTGTATCATTAAATACTCGTAACATGGGGACAATTCCGTTTGAGTATCCATTTGTTCCATGAATGAATGAATGATTTGCTCTAATGTTGTGAATGTGTAATCCAATGCCTCCCGAATACTTAGAAATTAAAGCACAATCCTTTAATGTATCATAAATACCGTGGACAGAATCTTCTTTCATTGCTAATAAGAAACAGGATGCTAATTGTTCTCTTTTAGTTCCTGCATTAAATAAGGTGGGTGTAGCATGAATAAAATCTTTATTTGCAATATGGTGATATGTTTCAAATGCTTTTTCAAGGTTATCCCTATGAATACATAGTGCAACCCTCATAAAAAGATATTGTGGACTTTCTACGATTTCATTTTTAATTTTTAATAAATAACTTTTTTCCAATGTTTTAAATCCAAAAAAATCTAATTCATAATCTTTCATAGGATTAATTTCATTGTCAATCCTTTCTTTATTTTCAATGACTAGATTGTAAAGGTATTCCTGAATAATATCATTCTTAAAGAGTTGTTCAATCACATACGAAAATGAATGTTCAATCATTTTATGGTGATTCGATACAACAATGCGACCTGCTAAAGTAGAGTATTCGGGATCTTTTGAATACATTGATATAGCAATCTGTGAAGATAATTCATCAAGTTCAGTTGTTTTCACATTGTCATAAATTTCAGAACAAACCTTTTGTGCGATTTTTGTTGGATCAATATTTAATTTATTGTTAAATTCTTCTCCTATACAGAGTAGTTGAATTCTTTTCAGAATTTTATCAAAAGATACATCTTCGAAGTTACCATTCCTTTTTTCAACTCTCATTAAACTATACATATATGTATATTAAATATTTTAAGTAACTTTATTTTTTTAATATAATAGGGTATTGAATTTAATAGTCTTATGTTTCTTGATGGACTAAAATTTATATAAATTATAAATTATAAATTATAAATTATATAAATTATATATTATATATTATATATTATATCTAGTTTGTGATGGCGGTAAATTATATAATTTCAAATATATCGAATGATAACCTGTTATCAGAGAAAGGCGAAAATGCGGGGGGGACGCTGGAGAGGCTGAGCACTGGTGCTGCATCGTGTCCCGCAGGTTCTGAACCACTGGCTGAGCAGGAGTGCAACGCTGGAGACATCGAGGAGTGGCTCACGAATGGAACCAAAACTTCCTCTTGGGTGGCGCGCGGACAAGGCACATCACCGGCGCGGGCTGGGGGGCGCAGCTCCTTCCCAAATAACGGAGATTACGTGGGTGTTCATCGAGAGTACCTGGTGGCACCCTCAGAAATTCTCTACACCTGGCAGCAGCCAGCGACTGTGGGCCTTTTTGGAGCAAAAGAACTCCCCAGCATCACCGCACTTGGCACCCGCACTAGTGATACAGAACCACCTGGGTGTTGGTATTTTCATCATGACACCGCGCACAGCGCCATCGGCATGGCCTCCCAGATCCGCAACAAGGGCCAGGTGCTCCCGGCCGACGAATCGCCCAACCCCACCTGGTCCAAGAATAATAATTGCAAAGCGCGGGCCGGGACGCAGTCGGGCCTTTGGGACGCGGCGTGCGGCCGTCTTGACGTAAGGTTCGACCCCACTATAGGGACCTGGGCGCGGGGGCAGGCATTGGGGTCCGTCGGATTTGATGTGGGGACGGCGCCCAACGCCGACAAGTGCGAGGAGATGGTCCTCTCCGCCAACCTGCTGGATCCGGGGGCGGGACATGTCCATCACACCACCACCGCGCCCGCTTACGTGTCCAGGAGAACCACCCTCGCGAACGGGGTTGTACACGAGGGAGGCTATATAAATGCGGACGGGTACACGTGGAGTGGGCGCGACCCGTTCACGTGCAGGGCCGAGTTCGGCCATACTGGTGGGATCTGGCCTGATGTAGGCTCGAAAACTAAGAGGTTCAGCATGCCCCCTTGGATCGGCGACGACCATTTCGAGGTTGGCTATAACAGAAATAACGGCACGATCAGCGATCGGCGGCTTCCGGGTTGGATTACGGCACCCTCTACCAAGATCGCGGGCGCGGCGAGCTTCGGACATAAAAAATTCCAAGTATGTAAACAATGTGAGGGGGGCAAGTACAAAAGTGCAGCGGGACGCGAACCTTGTATATCTTGCGGCGCTGGCAAGTACGCCGCCTCTGGCGCCACAACATGCTCGTC